>WNFV01000046.1_pt1 | contig 124585 bp, 93 predicted proteins | sample 5400101 | NCBI WGS metagenome assembly WNFV01 (sample SAMN13153361, study PRJNA577476) | soil metagenome | isolation source: 115 cm soil or saprolite under grassland replicate 1 | place: USA:California | collected 2016-06-15 | reverse complement strand
TGGCGCAACGACGGCGAGCGGGTTATCGTGCAGGATGGCCCCTTGTGGCCGCGTAAGGAGCACACGACCGTGAATGACAATGAGACGAAACCGTCGGGCGTGCCGCCGACCGCAGCCGCTCCTGCCCCCGTGCCGTCCTCAGCGCAAGGAACAGCCGACGCGCCGTCTGTATCCAGCACTCCAGCACCCGGCACTCCAGCACCCGGCACCCCAGCACCCAGCACCCCAGCACCCAGCACCGCAGCACCCAGCACCGCAGCACCCGAGAACCGCATCTCCATCGACGAGTTCATGAAGGTAGAACTGCGGGTCGCGAAAGTGTTGGCCGCCGAACGCGTCCCGAAGTCGAACCGCTTGCTGAAGCTGCAGGTGGATGTGGGGACCGAGCACCGGACGCTGGTTGCGGGAATCGCGGAAGCGTACGAGCCAGAGTCGCTGGTGGGCAAGACGGTCGTCATCGTGTTCAACCTGAAGCCCGCGAAGCTGATGGGCATTGAGTCGAATGGGATGGTGCTCGCCGCGAGCCCCGACGGCGGCAAGCCGACGGTGGTCAGTTTCGACGAACCGCCGGCTCCGGGCACGCGTGTGCGCTAGCCTGGCGTCCGGCCATAGTGAAGAGCTCGTGGTTCGACACGGTCACCGCGAGCGGTTTTGGGGGGCATCGTGCACCACACGTTCTTCGCTCTCTGCGCGCTGATTCTGATCGCACCAATCATCGCCGTCACCGCGCGGCAGGATCCGCCTGGCCAGGAGTCGTTCACTGGCCGCTGGGTCGTGCGCGCCGACAACGGCGACGGCACATTTCGTGAGACGGTGTACGCGCTCGAACAGCGCGCCACGACGCTCACTGGCCGAATTCTCAACCCGACCAACGAGCAGCCGATCGTCGAGGGCACGGCCAGCACCGACACGGCGACCTTCGCCGTCGTCACGGGCCGGGCGCCGAACGAACGGCGGACGACGTACAGCATCACGCGGTCGGAAACCTCGCTGACGATCACCATCACACGTCCGGGCCAGACGGCTCCGCAGACGCTGACCGCGTCACGCGGATCGGCCACGGCCGGCGACGCGCCGGCGCGCGTCGAGCCGCCCGCCCTGCATCGTGTTCCAGATAACGGCCTCGCGCGAACGCCGCCAATGGGCTGGAACAGCTGGAATCACTTCCGCGGACGGTTCGACGCTGCGACCGTCCGTGCGATTGCCGACGCGATGGTCTCGAGCGGCATGAAAGCGGTCGGCTATACCTACGTGAACATCGACGACACCTGGGAAGCTGGACGCGACGCGTCCGGACGCATTCTCACGAACCGCAAATTTCCGGACATGAAGGCGCTCGCCGATTACGTCCACGGCAAGGGACTCAAGCTGGGGATCTATTCGTCGCCGGGTCATCTGACGTGCGCCGGGTACGAAGGCAGCTACAACCACGAAGCGCAGGACGCGCGGACGTATGCGGAATGGGGCATCGACTACCTCAAGTACGACTGGTGCGGCGCCGGCCGTATTTACAAGGACGAAGAGATGCAGGCCGTCTATCAGAAGATGGGCGATGCCCTGCAGGCGTCCGGGCGCCCAATCGTGTACAGCCTGTGCCAGTACGGCCGCAACGATGTCTGGGCGTGGGGGCCGCAGGTCGGCGGCAACCTGTGGCGCACGACCGGAGACATCGGCGATTCGTGGGAGTCGATGACGCGCATCGGATTCGGTCAGGATCCGTTGGCGCCGCATGCGGCGCCCGGGCATTGGAACGATCCTGACATGCTCGAGATCGGAAACGGCGGGATGACCCACGCTGAGTACCGCGTTCACATGAGTCTGTGGGCGCTGCTCGCGGCGCCGCTCCTGGCAGGCAACGATCTGCGCAGCATGTCGCCGGAGACGGTCGCGATTCTGACGAACCGGGATGTGATTGCCGTCGATCAGGATCCGCTGGGACGGCAAGGCCACCGCGTCCGCGCCGACGGCGACCTCGAGGTGTGGGACAAGCCGCTCGCGTCGGGCGGGCATGCCCTCGGCCTGTTCAACCGCGGGCGAACGCCGGCTCGAATCGCCGTGCGCTGGTCAGAGCTCGGACTGCCAGGCGCGCATGCAGTGCGCGATCTGTGGGCCGGCCGCGATCTTGGCAAGATCGAAACCGAGTACGCCGCGGACGTCGAGCCGCACGGCGTCGTGCTCGTGAGGATCGATCGATAGTGCCGATTTCAGGACATCGTGTGGCGCAGGCCTTCCGCCTCCGCGTAAAGCTTCGGCGGACCGCCGTAGCCTTGGCGGAGGCGGTCAGGCCTGCGAGCGCAGCGCTCAAGCGCTGCGCCCTGACCGTTGCGATCGTCACTTGCACGGTCGTCCTCAGCGCTCAGCCTCAGCACGGGTCGCGCGCCACGGGATCCGAGGCGGCAACCGCGCGCCGGTTCGCGGCCATCCGCAATCAGCCGCTCCAGCTGCTCGCGTTTCTCCGTCAGATGCCGAAAGGCGGCGACCTGCACAACCATCTGTCCGGTGCGATCTATGCCGAGAGTTATTTGCGCTGGGCGGCGGACGATAAATCGTGTCTCGTCACGGCCACGATGGTGATCGTGATGGGACCGTGCGACGCGGGCGCCGGCCGCCCGCCGGTGGTGGACGTGCTGCAGAATGCGACGCTCTTCAATCAGGCGGTCGATGCGATGTCGATGCGCAATTGGGATCGATCGCTCAACGGCCACGATCATTTCTTTGCGGCGTTCGGCAAGCTCGGGCCGACATCCACGAGAACCGGGGACATGCTGGCCGAGGTGATGGCGCGCGCCGCCGGCGAGCACGTGAGCTACCTGGAACTGATGCTCACCCCGGCCGCAGCCGCCACCGCGCGGCTCGCGCGCGAGGTCGGCTGGAACCCGGATCTTCCGGCACTTCGCAACCGGCTGCTCGCGGCTGGTCTTCGCGATGCGGTCATCGCGGAGGGAACGCAACGGCTCGACGCGGCCGAAACACGGCAACGCGAGCTGCTGCATTGCGTCCGCCTTCGCTCGCCTGAATCGAGCCGAGCTGCGGCGGGACAGGTCCGCCTTCGCTCGCCTGAATCGAGCCGAGCTGCGGCGGGACAGGTCCGCTTTCGCTCGCCTGAATCGAGCCGAGCTACGGCGGGACAAGTCCGCCTTCGCTCGCCTGAATCGAGCCGAGCTGCGCCGGGGCGAGCCGCAGAACGGCCCGATCCGGGCTGCGCGGTTACCGTGCGGTACGTCGCGCAGGTTGCGCGATCCGCTGCACCCGAGCAGGTCTTCGCACAAATGCTGGCCGGGTTCGAGCTCACCGGCGCCGACCCGCGCGTCGTCTCGCTGAATCTCGTGCAGCCGGAAGACGACCCGAATGCGATCGGCAACTTCATGCTCGAGATGGAGATGCTCGATTTTCTGCACGGGCAATACCCAAGGACGCCGATCACACTGCATGCGGGCGAGCTCGCGGAAGGCATGGTTCCTCCGGACGCGCTGCGGTTTCACATTCGCCAATCGGTCGAAAAGGGTCATGCACGCCGGATCGGCCACGGCGTGTCGCTGATCAACGAGGACGATCCATTCGACCTGCTGCGCGAAATGGCCGCACAAAAGGTGCTCGTCGAGATTGCGCTGACCAGCAACGATCTCATTCTGGGGATCAAAGGCAAGCGGCACCCGCTGAAGCTGTACTTGCAGCACGGCGTCCCGGTCGCCATCGTCACCGACGACTACGGCGTGTCGCGCTCCACACACACGGAAGAGTTTCTGAAGGCGGTGCAGGAGCACGACCTCGATTACCTCACTCTGAAACGGCTTGCGCGCAATTCGCTGGAGTTCTCGTTTGCCGACGTGGCCACGAAGACGCGTCTGACGGCGGCGCTCGAGAGCGCCTTTACAGCCTTCGAGCGACGGTAGCGGTTCGAACGCAGAGGTCTGACATGCGCACCCTGGCCATCGCGGTGATTGCGGTCGGCGCGGCCTACACGTCGACGTCACAGCCAGAGCCGGCCCCACGGACCACAACGCAGGTGGTCATGTTGGGCACGGGGTCGCCACGGCCTGAGCCGACACGCTCGGGGCCTGCGACCGCGATCGTGGTCAACGACACCGCCTATCTCGTGGACGCCGGCCCCGGCATCGTTCGGCGCGCGGCTGCCGCGTTCGAGAACGGCATCGCGGCGCTCGCCGTCGCCAGGCTTCAGACGGTATTCATCACCCATCTGCACTCCGACCACACGGTCGGCTATCCCGATTTGATCTTCACCACGTGGGTGCAGGGCCGTCGCGGGCCGCTGAAGGTCTATGGCCCGACCGGTCTCGAAGCGATGACGAAGTACATCCTGCTGGCGTGGCAGGCCGACATCGACGTGCGGTCGAAAGGGTTGGAGCATCGCAGCCTGGCGGGGCTCGCCGTGGAGGCGCACGACGTCAAGCCGGGCGCGATCTATACGGACACGAACGTGCAGGTGGTCGCGTTTCCCAACCCACACGGCGAATTATCGAGCTTCGGCTATCGCTTCCAAACGGCGGATCGAACGATTGTGATTTCGGGCGACACGAGTCCAAGCGATGCGCTCATTCAGAACTGTCAAAAGTGCGACGTGCTGATCCACGAAGCGTATTCGGAAGCGTATCAGCCCGCGGACCTGGCCAATTGGGTGGAATATCGCGGCAGATACCACACGACGACGACGCAGCTGGCGGAAATCGCGAACAGGACACAGCCAGGGTTGCTGATTCTGTATCACCGGGGCACCGGCGCGCGCGGACGTGAGATTTCCGACCAGCAGTACGTCGCCGAGATCCGTCGCACGTACAAGGGCCGGGTCGTCGTCGGACAGGATCTCGACGTGTACTGACCAGAACCCCGAACCCAGCACCAGAACCCCGAACCCCGAACCCGTGATCGATAGCCACTGTCATCTCGCGGACCAAACCTTCGCGGCCGATCTCGACGCCGTCGTCGCGCGGGCGCGCGAGGCAGGGGTCGAGCGCGCGCTCGTCATCCTCGAAGGCGGGAACACGACCGAGGTGGCGCAGGCGACGCGTCTCGAAGCGTTGTGGCCCGAGACGCGATTTGCCGTCGGCGTCCACCCGCATCAGGCACATCAGTTCGCCGGGGACCCGGCCCGCGCGGCGACGATTGCGCGCGAGCAGTTCGCGGCGATGCCGCTTGCGCGCGCCGTCGGCGAGATCGGCCTCGACTACCATTACGATTTCTCCCCGCGCGACGTCCAGCACGCGGTATTTCGCGCCCAGGTGCGGCTGGCGCGCGAGCTCGACGTGCCGGTGGTCATCCATACGCGCGAGGCCGACGACGACACGCTGACGATTCTGCGCGAGGAGGGAGGCGGCGGCGTGCGGGGCGTCCTGCACTGTTTCACCGGCACGGCGGCGCTCGCCGACGCCGGGCTGGAGCTCGGCCTGTTTATTTCGTTCGCGGGCATTCTTACATTTCCAAAAGCGGCCGCCTTGCGCGAGACGGCGCGGCGCGTCCCAATCGATCGGCTGCTCACGGAAACCGACAGCCCGTTTCTCGCACCCACGCCGTACCGCGGGAAACGCAACGAGCCCGCGTATGTGGGCCGCGTCGTATCCGCTCTGGCAGAGGTGCACGGCGTCGACGCGCTGGAAGTCAGCCGCCGCACGGCGGCGAACTTCCACACGCTGTTCCGCCCGTGATAGAGTCCTAGCTGAACAACTGTGGAAAAATCGTCGCCCGCCCTCTCTCAGATCTTCGAGCCGATCCGCGCAGACCTCGAGAAGGTCGATCACGAATTCGCGCGGCATGTGCAGTCTCAGGTCGAGCTGATTCCGAAAATCGGCCAGTACATTCAGACGAGCGGCGGCAAGCGGATTCGCCCGGCCGTGCTGCTCATGGCGTCGCGGCTCTCGAGCTACGCCGGCGACCGCGCGGTTCTCTACGCGGCGGTCGTCGAGTTCATTCATACGGCGACGCTGGTGCACGACGACATCATCGACGATTCGGATCTGCGCCGCGGCCGTCTCGCCGTGCATTCGCGCTGGGGCAACGACATCACCGTGCTCCTGGGCGATTACCTGTACATCAAGTCGATGGCCATGGCGCTCACGCACGACGAGCTCGACATCATCCGCCTGCTGTGCGAGGTGACGCTGCGGATGATCGAAGGCGAGCTGTATCAGCTCACGAAGAACGGCGATGCCGACATCACCGAGGACGAGCATTTCGACATCATGCGGCGCAAGACCGCGTATCTCTTTGGCGGCTGCGCGCAGATTGGCGGGATGCTCGGCAAAGTGACCGGCGGGGAAGCCGAGGCGCTTCGCGAGTACGGCTTCAACCTCGGCATGACCTTTCAGCTCGTCGACGATCTGCTGGATTTCACCGGCGACACCAGTGCCGTCGGCAAGCCGATCGGCAGCGACCTGCGCGAAGGCAAGGTGACGCTGCCGCTCATCCATCTGCAGCGGCAGGACGGGGACGGTGTCGGCCGGCAGATCGTCCGCGACGTGATCGCGTCGCGCACGGTCTCGCCCGACCAGTGGCACGAGCTCCTGCGCAGTCTGAAAGAGCACGCGTCGATCGACTACGCGTACCGCCGCGCCATGGAATTTGCCGAGCGGGCCAAGAAGCCGCTGTATGCGTTTCCGTCCAGCTCGGAGCGCGATGCGCTGCTGGCGCTCCCCGATTACGTGCTGTCGAGGGATCGCTAGCGCTCATCGAGCGCGACGGCTTCAGCCGCGCGGCTTCCGCTCGCCTGAAGGCTTCGCGCTCCATCCTGTCCATGCTTTCATTCGCTGTTCCACCAGTCACACTCGACATCCTCGACGGTGACATCGCCGCCGAAGCGACCGACGCGATCGTCAACGCGGCCAACACTGCGTTCTGGATGGGTGCCGGCGTTGCGGGCGCGATCAAGGCGCGCGGCGGCCAGCAGATAGAGCGCGAGGCGATGGCGCAGGGGCCCGTTGAGCCCGGCGAATGCGTCGTCACAGGCGGCGGACAGCTGAAGGCGCGGTTCGTGATTCACGCGGCGGTGATGGGACAGGATCTGAGGACGTCGGCGCTCCTCATTGGGCGCGCCACGCGCAACGCGCTCGCGGCGGCCGATGCCCGCGGGTTGACCTCGATCGCGTTGCCGGCATTTGGCACCGGCGTGGGCGGGTTTGCCGTCTCCGAGTGCGCTCGCGTCATGATCGCCGCCGTGCGCGATCACGCCGCCGGCGTGACGGCGCTGAAGTTGGTGAGGTGCGTGCTGTTTGGCCAGGCTGCCTATCGCGTGTTCGCGGAGGTCGCAGGCGACATGCTTGGCACGCCGCTCGAGCGCGACCCCGACTGTCCGCTATCCTCGTAGCGACGATCAGACCGGATGGCCAAACCGGATCCGACAGAACGCCTCGAAGAGCTCCGTGATGCGATTCGCCATCACGAGGAGCGCTATTACATCCATAACGCGCCAGAGATCTCCGACGAGGCGTTCGACCGGCTGCTGCACGAGCTCGAACAGCTGGAAGCGGAGCATCCGGACCTCGTCACCACCGACTCGCCCACGCAACGCGTGGCCGGGCGCCCCATCGAAGGGTTCGCGACGGTTGAGCATCTCGTCCCGATGCTGAGCCTCGACAACACGTACTCCGACGAGGAGCTCCGCGCGTTCGATGAACGCGTACGCAAGGGCGCGGGGCTGGGTGGCGGACCCGTGGCCTACGTTACCGAAATGAAAATCGACGGGCTCAGCCTCGCGCTGACCTACGAGAACGGCCGCCTCGTGCGAGGGGCCACCCGCGGCGACGGCATTCGCGGCGAGGAGGTCACGGCCAATGTGCGGACCATTCGCGCGATTCCGCTCTCACTTCGGGGTGGCGTGTCCGGCAGGATCGAAGTGCGCGGCGAGGTGTTCCTGCCGCGGAAGTCGTTCGAGCGGATGAATCAGCAGCGGGAGGATGCGGGCGAGCCCTTGTTCGCGAATCCCCGCAACGCGGCCGCGGGCACCATGCGCAATCTCGATCCGAGCCTGGTGTCGAAGCGTGGGCTCAGTGCCTTCATCTATCAGCTCGTAACCGCGTCGGGCGAACGACCGACGCATAGCGCTACGCTGTCCGCGATGTCCGCGTGGGGCTTGCCCGTCGAACCCCACTGGCGCCGCTGCGACGGTATTGCGGACGTCATCGCGTTCTGCGCGGAGTGGGCCGAGAAGCGGCGCACGCTCGAGTTCGATACGGACGGCGTCGTCATCAAGGTGGACGACCTCGCGATTCGCGACCGTCTCGGCGTGACGGCGAAGTTCCCGCGATGGGCAACGGCCTTCAAATTTCCGGCGGAGCGGGTGCACACCAAACTCTTGAGAATCGACGTGAACGTCGGTCGCACCGGTGCCGTTACTCCCTACGCGGTGCTCGAGCCTGTGTTTGTCTCGGGATCGACCGTTTCGATGGCCACGCTGCATAACGCCGAGGACATCGCCCGCAAAGACATCCGCGAGGGCGACACCGTCGTGATCGAGAAGGCGGGCGACGTCATTCCGAAGGTCGTGGCGCCCATTCCGAGCCTGCGGCAGGAGAATGCCCAGCCGTGGACGATGCCGACGACGTGTCCGGAGTGCGGCAGCACGCTGCGGCGCGACGAGGAAGAAGTGGTCTGGCGGTGCGAAAACACGTCGTGTCCCGCGCGCCTGCGCCGCAGCCTCGAACACTTCGCGTCCCGGTCCGCCATGAACATCGAAGGGCTCGGCGCGTCGCTCGTCGACCAGCTGCTCGCGCAGGATCTCGTCCGCGATTTCAGCGACCTGTATCGGCTCGACGCCATCACGCTCGAAAACCTGGTGGTCAGCCCCAAGGAACCGCGTTCTGAACGCGCGGTGCCCCGCAAGCTCGGCAAGGCGGGCCGCAACGTGTTCGAGCAGATCGAGCGCAGCAAGTCGAACGACGTGTCGCGCTTGATCTACGGCCTCGGCATTCGGCACGTGGGAGAAAAAGCCGCCGCGACGCTGGCGCGTCATCTCAGGTCGATGGACGCGATCCTGGAGGCGCCGCTCGAGACATTGCAGGGCATTCCGGAAATTGGACCCGTGGTCGCCCAATCGATCAGGACGTTCGTCGACGAGCCGCGAAACCGCGAACTGGTCGCGAAGCTGAAAGCGGCGGGCGTCAACATGACGACGAGCTTGCCTGAACCGGCGGTCGTACCCGCCGGCCCGCTCGCCGGCAAGACCTACGTGCTCACCGGCACGCTGGCGACGATGACGCGCGAGCAGGCGACCGAGGCGCTCGAGCAGCTCGGTGCCAAAGTGGGGAGCGCGGTGAGCAGGAAGACCAGCTGCGTGGTGTATGGCACCGACGCGGGCAGCAAACTCGAGAAGGCGCGCCAGCTCGGCGTCGAAACGCTGGATGAGGACCAGTTTGTGGCCCTTATAATGAGACATGGACAGTGATCAGTGGCCAGTGGCCAGTGATCAGTTGGGCAACGCGTCCCGAGTGCTGACGGCTGACCCCGATCACTGACTGTTACGTCATGACCCGTCGCTTCACCGTAATCACCGTCGCACTGACCGCCGCCGTCGCGTTCCTGATCGGCGCCATCTTCGCCGGCGGCGTGGCACGCTCGGCTGTGTCGGCGGGCGCACCGGCCGCTCGGACTGCGCCGGCCCGGATCTCGCACGCGTCCGCCACGCCGCCCGCAAATCCGCTGGTGAATTTCGCCGACGTCGTCGAGCGCATCAACCCGTCCGTCGTGAACATCGATGCGACGATGCGCGCTCGTGATGTGAAGAGACGGCGGGGAAGAGCCGGTGTGGACGCACCCGAGCCGCCGCTCGACGGCCCCTTCGATTTCGGAACACCGCGCTACGATCGTGGCGAGACGCCGCGTCGCGGCGCAGGCAGCGGCTTCATCATCGATGCCGACGGCAGCATTCTGACGAACAACCACGTCATCGATCGCGCCGAGCGCATTACGGTGAAGCTGTCCGATGGCCGGACGCTGCGTGCGCGCGTGATTGGTGCGGATCCGGACACGGATATCGCCCTGATCAAAGTGGACGGCCAAACGGGACTACCGGTGGCGCCGTTGGGCGACTCGTCGACGCTGCGGATGGGCGAATGGGTCTGCGCGATCGGCAATCCGCTCGGCTACGAGCATTCGGTGACGGTCGGCGTCATCAGCTACCTCGGGCGGAAGCTGTTCGACATGAGTCTCGACAACTACATCCAAACCGACGCGGCCATCAACTTCGGCAACAGCGGCGGACCGCTGATCAACGCGCGCGGCGAGGTGATCGGCATCAACGCGGCCATCAGCTCGCGCGCGAGCAGCATCGGGTTCGCGGTGCCGATCAGCGGCGCCACCGCGATTCTGCCCCAGCTTCGCGCCAAGGGGCGGGTCAGCCGCGGCTACATCGGCGTCTACCTGCGGGACGTCGATCCCGAGCTGCAGCGCTCGTTGAAGCTCGCCGTCGGCCGCGGCGCGCTGGTGCAGGACGTCACCGGCGGCTCGCCGGCGGATCGCGCCGGCGTGCGTCCGTATGACATCATCGTGTCGCTCGACGATGAGGAGATTGGCAGCGACGACGAGCTGATTCGGGAGATTTCCGCGCGCACCCCCGGCTCCCCCGCGCGGCTTCGGCTCGTGCGGGATGGCCACGATCAGACGGTGATCGTCAAGCTGGCGGAACGCGCTCCGCGAGACCACGAGACCGGCGACGTGCGGCTGGAGACGCCGCCGCCGACCGACCGCGGGAAGAACGATCAAGACAGCCTGCTCGGTCTCAACGTCCGGGAGCTCGATCGGCAGACGGCCGACCGCCTCGAGCTGAAGAAGCCGGTGAGCGGCGTGCTGATTACGCGCGTCGAGCCCATGAGCGCCTCGTTCGACGGCGGCATCGAGCGCGGCACGGTGCTGCTCGAGATCAACCGGCAACGCATCGACTCGGTGGCCGACTACCGCCGCATTGCCCGCGCCGCGCGCCCGGGCGACATTCTCACGCTCTTCATCTACTCGCCGGACCTCGAGCAGCGTCAGCTCAAGACGATCCGCGTCGACGAGCGCTAGACCACTCCATGCCCAGATCACGCATCCTCGTCATCGACGACGAGGCCGCCATCCGCGACTCGTTGAGGATGACTCTCGAGTACGAGGGCTATGAATTCGTCGGGGCGGCGACCGGTCAGGAAGGGCTCGCGCTCGCCGAGCGCGAAGCGCCCGACCTGGTGCTGCTCGACGTGAAGATGCCCGGCATGGACGGGCTCGAGGTGCTGGAGCGGCTGCGCGCCATGAACGACGTGCTGCCCGTAGTCGTCATTTCCGGGCACGGCACGATCAGCACGGCCGTGGAAGCGACGAAGAAGGGCGCGTTCGACTTCATCGAGAAGCCGTTCGCCAGCGAGCGCGTCCTGGTGAGCCTGCGCAATGCGCTCGACTCGCGTCAGCTGCGCGACGAAAATCGCTCGCTGAAGAAGGCGGTCGAAGTCCGTCATCAGATGATCGGGGAGAGCGGCGCGCTCAAGCAGGTGATGGCGGCAGTCGGCCGCGCGGCGCCCACCAACGCGACCGTCCTGATTCAGGGCGAGAGCGGCGTCGGCAAGGAGCTCGTCGCGCGGACAATCCACCGCAACAGCCTCCGCAGCCGCGAGCGCTTCGTGCAGGTGAATTGCGCGGCGATTCCGGAGGAGCTGATCGAGTCCGAGCTCTTCGGACACGAAAAAGGATCGTTTACCGGCGCAACCGAGAAGCAGGTGGGCAAGTTCGAGCAGGCCGATCGCGGCACGATCTTCCTGGACGAAGTGGGCGACATGAGCGCGAAGACTCAGGCCAAAGTGCTGCGCGTGCTCCAGGAAGGCGAGGTCGAGCGGCTCGGATCGGCGCGGACGATCAAAGTGGATGTCCGCGTGATCGCGGCGACCAACAAGAACCTGGAGGAGGAGATCGAGAAGGGCCGCTTCCGGGAGGACCTCTACTTCCGTCTGGCGGTCATCCCGATCCACGTGCCGGCGCTGCGGGAGCGGCCCGAAGACATTTCGCTGCTGGTGCGGCACTACATCGACTATTTCAGCCGCGAGAACAACGTCAGAGCCAAGCGGATCACGCAGGCGGCGCTCGACGCGCTGCAGCGGCATCGCTGGAAGGGCAACATCCGCGAGCTGCGCAATACCGTCGAGCGGATGATCATCATGAGCGGCACCGACACGATCGACGTGCCGGATCTGCCCGAGGTCGTCCGATCGCCGTCCGCGGGTGGCGGCGCGTTTCCGGCGCCGAAGCCTGGCAGCGACGCCGACCAGGCCAGGGCGGGCACGCTGCGCGAGTTCAAGGAAAACGCCGAGCGGGCGTTTCTCGTCGGCAGGCTGCGGGAGAACGGCTGGAACATCTCGAAGACGGCGGAAGTCATCGGCACGCCGCGCAGCAATCTGTACAAGAAGCTCGAGCAGTATCAGATCGCGCAGGAGACGGACGGATAGGTCAGGTGGGTCGAGTGGGTCGAGTGGGTCGAGTGGGTCGAGTGGGTCGAGTGGGTCGAGTGGGTCGAGTACAATAGAAGGTTCGCAGCAAGCCAGACGATCGCCCGCCTTCGCCGCTTCGCGGCTTCGGCGTGGCAAGCCCGCGAGGGCCTGCTACGCCGTAGCGGCTCGCAAGAGCCGCGGAGGCGAGAGGAAAGTCCGAACTCCGCAGGGCAGTGCGCCGGGTAACGCCCGGTCAGGGTGACCTGAAGGACAGTGGCACAGAAAAGATACCGCCCGCCTTCGCGCGCTCCGCGCGCTTCGGCGTGGCAGGCCCCATGGGCTTGCTGCGCCGTAGCCCGGAAGGGCGAAGGCGAGTAAGGGTGAAAAGGTGCGGTAAGAGCGCACCGCGCCCGTGGTAACACGGGTGGCAGGCAAAACCCCGCACGGAGCAAGACCAAATAGGGTGGCCATCGGCGCAAGCCGGAGCAGACGGCCCGTCTGCCGAGTCACCGGGTAGGTCGCTGGATCCCGTCAGCAATGACGGGGCTAGAGGAATGATCGTTGCCCCGAAGCGCGGCCGCGCAAGCGGCCGCGGCGAAGGGAACAGAATTCGGCTTACGGCTTCGCTGCGAACTTTTGATTCAATTTCACATTTCTGACGTCGTACTTCGTACGTCGTACTGTGTACTTCGTACTTTTACTCTATGAGACGCCTCATCCTCGCGCTGCTCGGCGTTGCCCTGGCAGCTTCGTTTCTGATCGCACAACAACGACCCGGCCTGATCCGTCCCCGGCCGGCTGAGGGACGCCAGCCGGATCTCCCGCCGCCCACCATCCGCGAATACAAGCCAAAGTCGACGCTCGTCGTGCCGCAGCATCCGGTGCCGCGCGCGAAATACCCGGTGATCGACATTCACAGCCACCAGCCGACGCCGATTTCCGCCGCGGAGCTCGATCGGGTGGTCAAGGGCATGGAGGAGAATAACCTCCGCCTCCTGGTGAACTTGAGCGGCTCGTCCGGCGATCGGCTGCGACAGGGCGTGAATGCGCTCCGCGCGAGCAAACACAAAGAGCGCATGGTGCTCTTCGCGAACGTCAATTTCCGCGATGCCGTCGGAGCCGGGTTCGGCGCGAAGGCGGCGGCGCAGCTCGAAGCGGACATCAAGGCCGGCGCCGCAGGCCTGAAGGTGTTCAAGGATCTCGGCATGTTCGACCGGAAGGCGGACGGCAGCCGCCTTCACGTCGACGACCCGGAGCTCGATCCGATCTGGCAGACGTGCGCGCGGCTGAACGTCCCCGTCCTCATCCACGTGGCGGAGCCGCAGGCGTTCTTCGACCCGTTGGACTACACCAACGAGCGCTGGCTCGAGCTGGCGCTGTACGCGGATCGTCGTCATCAGACCGGCGTGCGCTTCGAAGAGCTGATGACCGAGCGTAACAATCTGATCCGCAGGCACCCGAACACGAGGTTCATCCTGGCGCATTTCGGCTGGCACGCGAACGACCTGGCGCGCGCCGGCAAGCTGCTCGATGCGAACCCCAACCTGTACTTCGATGTCGCGGCGGTTCTGTACGACTTCGGGAGACAGCCGCGCGCGGCGCACGAGTTCTTCGTGAAGTACCAGGATCGCCTGCTCTTTGGGAAGGACAGCTACCAGCCGGACGAATACCCCTACTACTGGCGTGTGTTCGAAACCAATGACGAGTATTTCGACTACTACCGCGACTATCATGCGTTCTGGAAGTTGTACGGCATCGGGCTGCCGGACCAGGTGTTGAAGAAGCTCTATTACCAGAACGCGCTGAAGGTGACGCCCGGCCTTCCGCGCGCCGGCTTCCCCAATTGACATGGCCTCATATCTTGTGACCGGCGGCGCCGGCTTCATCGGGTCGCATCTCGCGGAGGAGCTCGTCCGCCGCGGCCACGCTGTTCGCATCGCCGACAGTCTGATCACCGGCAAGCGCGAGAATCTGTCCCACGTGAGCGGCGCCGAGTTCGTGGAAGGCGACCTCGCCGACATGGCGATCGCCGAGCGCGCCGTCAGGGGGATCGACTACGTGCTGCACCAGGCCGCCATTCCGTCGGTGCCGCGCTCCATCAACGACCCGATCACGTCGAACCGCTCGAACATCACGGCGTCGCTGAATGTGCTGGTCGCGGCGCGTGACGCCGGCGTCAAGCGGCTCGTGTACGCGGGCTCGTCGTCCGCGTACGGCGATACCCCGACGCTGCCCAAACGGGAGGACATGGCCGCCAGCCCGCTGTCGCCGTACGCCCTGCAGAAGCTCGTCGCCGAGCAGTACTGCCAGATGTTCACCGAGTTGTACGGCTTCGAAACGGTGACGATTCGATATTTCAACGTGTTCGGTCCGCGGCAGGATCCCGGGTCGCCGTACTCCGGCGTGATCTCGTTGTTCGCCACGGCGTTGATCGCCGGGCGCCGGCCGATCATCTACGGCGACGGCGGGCAGACGCGCGACTTCACGTACATCGCCAATGTCGTGGACGGCGTTCTGCGCGCCTGCGAGGCGCCGAACGTGGCGGGACACGTGATCAACGTCGCGACCGGACGGCGCATTTCGCTGAACGAGCTCCTCCAGGTGATGAACCGCATCGTCGGGACGACGCTGGAGCCGGTGTACCGGGAGGCGCGGTCCGGTGATGTGCGCGACTCACAGGCCGATATCGCCAAAGCCCAAGCGTTGCTCGGCTACGAACCCACGATTGACCTCGAAGAAGGACTGCAGCACACCCTCGACTGGTGCCGGAGTCAACCCTCTTCTGTGCGGATGTAGCGCGTGAATCGGAGGCCTGGACCAGGCGCGCGTCTCACCGTCGCAGGCCTCCTCATAGCCGTCACCATTCCGCTTCAAGGGGCGGACCGTCCCTGGCGCATGCTCCGCGGCGCTAACGTCGTCGTCATCGGCCAGCAGTCGCCGAAGACGCTCCGCGGCATCGCGGTCGACATCGAACAGTTCCGCGAGGTCGTGGGCGGCGTCGTGCGCGGCGGCCGGCAGACACCGCCGATGCCGACCCTCGTCTACTCGTTTGACGATCGCAAGGCGCTCGAGCCGTTCGTGCCGCTGTACCAGGGGAAGCCCGCCTCGCTCGGCGGCTACTGTCACTGCGGCTCCGTGTCGGATGTCAACTTCATCGCGGTGAACCTGTCGTCGTACGCCGACGCGTCGGTCATCATCTTCCACGAATATACGCATCTGCTCCTGCGCAACGCCGTCAGCGGGATTCCCGTGTGGCTGAACGAAGGCCTCGCGGAGTTCTACAGCACGTTCCAGCTCCAGGCCAGCGGACGGCACACGCTGATCGGCCGGGTGATTCCGCACCACGTGCTGCTGCTCCGCGAGCGATTCGAGCCGTTGTCGCAAGTGGTGAGCGTCACCACGGCGTCGGCGCTCTACAACGAGAGCGACCGCCGCAGCATCTTCTATGCGGAAGCGTGGGCGCTGGCGCACTACTTGATGCTCGAGCGGCCGAACGGCGTCGCGGCGATCAACCAGTACCTCGAGGAGATCGGCGCCGGCACAGCCGAGCCCGACGCGTTCATGCACGCGTTCGGCGTGTCGCCGATCGACATGGAGCGCGAGCTGCGCAAGTACGTCCTTCGTCCGGCGTTCAAATCGGTCAACTTCACGCTGAAGGAACGGGTGGACGTCGACGAGCCGGATTCGGCGCGGACCCTGGCAAGCGCTGAGATCGAGGCGCGCCTCGGCGATGTGCAGCGTCGCGTCCGCAGGATCGATGAGGCGACGCCGCGGATCGAACGGGCGGCGGCAGCCGGGCCGGAGGTTGCGCAGGCGCAGTTGACACTGGCACTGCTGCGGCTGCAACAGGATCGAGCGGCTGAAGCGTGGCCGCTGTTGCGCAAGGCCGCGGCCCTGGCGTCCGACGATTTTTTCACCCAGTACACATTCGGGCTCTCGCTGCTGCGCGCCAACCCGCCGCCCGGCGACGCCGCCGAAGACCCGCTGGAGCTGGCCCACGGCGCGCTGGCACGAGCGGTCGCGCTCAATCCCGAGTCCGCCGAAGCCCTCGGCTGGCTGGCGTATGCCGACCTTGTGGCCGGCACGCGGCTGCCGGAAGCCGAGACGGCGATCACAAAAGCGATTGCACTCTCACCGGGCCGGATCGACTACCGGCTGCGCCTTGCCGAGGTGTTCCTCCGACGGAACAGAGTTGTGGTGGCGCAATCGCTGTTGTCGACCATCGCCACGTCAAAGGGTGACGGCGAGGCGGCGGCGGAGGCGCGGAAGCTGCTCGATCGGATCGAGGCGCGCGAACGCGAGCGCATCGCCAGTGCGGCCACCCGCCGCGTGGTCGAGCCGTCGCCGGAGGCACCGGCTCGCGAGACACTGCAGCTGGAACCCGAGGCCGGAGCGCGCTTCGTGCTCCGAAAAGTGCGCGCCGGCGAGGAGCGCGCGTACGGCGAGCTCGTCGAGATCGCTTGCGCGCCAGGCGGCGTGCAGTTTCATCTCCGCGTCGGCACTCGTGTGGTGGTGGCCGCGGCGCCGGCCATGAAGGACGTCGAGCTGACGGTTTACGGCAACGACAAAGACTTCATGCTGGCATGCGGCGCGCGCACGCCGGCGGATACCGTGCTGCTCACTTGGCGGATGAAGGCGCCGACACAAGCCGGCGCGGCGACCCTCGTCGGCGACGCGGTGGCCGTCGAATTCGTCCCGCGCGGATACGTCCCGTGATCTGACCCGCGGTCACAATCCTCGCGCCCTCCTGGCTCTGGTCGCAGAACTTCCCGCCAGTGGCGCTCCGCAGTTGTGGCAACGCGAATCCCTAATCCCTAATCCCTAATCCCTAACCCCTGCTCTATCGAGCCAAAGGCACTCGCGACTGGAGCTCTTCGAACCAGTTGAGCACGACAACCATGCTGGCGGCCGGCGCGGCCGATTTCGGATCCGCCGATGCCATGTCCTTGATCATCAGAAACCGCTTGCCGTCCGGCGAGACGTCGTACGCGCGGAGGTCGAAGCCGCGCGTCGAGGACCCTGCGTAATACCGCGTGTCTAGAATCTTCGTCGGTGTGCCCGCCGTGAACGTCGTCTCCGTCGTTTGCACGGCGACCGAGGTCAGCAGCTCGTTCCCGTCGAGATAAAACAGCTCGCGCCCGTTGCGCGCCCATGCGGGTCGTGTCCCGCCTGCGGGGGAGATCTGCGAGCGTCCGCTATCGACCTTCGGAAAGGGACGCACGTAGATCTGGATTTGACCCGATTCGTCAGACTGATACGCGATCCATCGGCCGTCGGGTGAGATCTCCGCATTGGACTTCCCAGCGACCGACTGGATGAGCGGCTTGATCCCCGGCGTTGAAGAACCCTGCAGCGTGACGACGCTGACGTCCAGCGCCGCGCCCGCTCCCGGCGTCGCCATGCCCTGGACCGCGCCTGTGAACGGCAACGCGCCCGATGCCGGTGGACCAAAAATGGCCAGGTGCGTTCCGTCGGGGGACATCGATGTAGGGAATTGAGCACTTACGTTCGTGGTCAGGCGGACAGGGACGCCGGTCCCGTCCGAAGCCTGGGAGTACAGATTGGGATTCCCGCCACCGCGCGTGGATGTCCAGATGATGCGCCGGCCGTCCGGAGTCCAGAGCGGGCTCATGTCCACGGCCGGGTCGAGGTTCAGCGCCGTCAGCGTTTGCCGGCCCAGATCCCAGGTCCAGATGTCGTTGGTTTGATCGCGGATGTCGAGCGCCACCCGCGTGCCATCAGGCGAGAGGCGCGCAATCGCGTAAGGGCGCGGCGGCGCCTTGATCGGTTCTTCGCGGCCCTGCCGATTCACCCAGACGAGCGATCGAGGTTGAGCCGTTGGAGCCGCCGCTGCACCGCCCGGCACGTAGACAAGAGTGCCTTGGCGGGAAAGGGCATAGTTGGCCTCGCCCGTGGCCGCCGTCATCACTTGCTCCACAATTGGAACCGGATCGCTCATGACCTCGAGGCGCGTGAGATCGAATTGCACCGCGCGCAGCGTGCCGGCTGCGGCGTACACCAGATACCCCGCCGGCCCCGATCCGGCCGACGCGGACTGTCGTGCGCTCGTTGAAGGATCGACGTACACCGCATCGGCCCCGCCGCGGATGATCGTCTTGCGCTGGCCCGTCTTCAGATCGAGAACGGCCACCTGCGCGTTTTCGCCGCCAGCTACGACGACCGCACCCGCGGCAATCGTGAACAGCACGGCACGCCCACCGGGCAGAACAAATGGGAAAAAGTGACCCGCCTCGCCTTTGTTGGGATCCGCCGTCGTCAGTACCTTCGGCTCGCCGCCGCCGGCGGGCACGCTCAGCAGTCCGCTGCGTGGGTCCGCTATGGAGAACACAATGGTGTCGTCCGGACCCCAGCTCGCTCCGCGCGGAGCAGCGACGGTCCTGCAGATGGTGATAGGCGGTCCGCCGGTAATTGACACCTTCCGCAGCTCGGCGGCCGTGAAGAATCCGATCCACCGGCCGTCGGGCGACATGAATGGCTCGCGAACGCCGGTGATGCCGGCAAGCGGCCTGGCGTCGAGATCGTTCAGCGATCGCACGACCAGCTGTGTCTGCCCGTCAGGGCCAGTCCCGGCCCGGTACACGATGTGGCCACCGTCCGGTGAGATCGCGATGTCGCGATCGGTACCCTGAATGTGCAGTACCCGGGGGGCTGGTGGCACGATGGCAAAGCGCGCAGGCTGGAGCACGCGCGCGGGAACCAGCCTGGTTCCGACCCAGACGGCCATTGCCAGCAGAGCGACGGCCGCCATCACGGCGATGCCCGCACCAGCAACGACGCGCCGGCGCGACCGCGGTGGCGGGCCTGCCGGGATGACGGCGATTGTGGCGGCCGGCGCCGCAATCGTCTCCGTCATCAGGAATCGCGCGACGCCAATGTCGGACACGCGCACACGGCGATCCTTCTCGAGACAGCGCTTGAGCAGGAGCCGGATCTGTTCCGGCACATCCGACGGCAGCGCAGTCCATGCCGGCTCGCCGCGCATCACGGCGGCGATCGTGTCCGTCAGATCCTCGCCCTCGAAGGCGCGCGTGCCGGTGAGCATCTCGAAGAAGACGCACCCGAACGCCCAGACGTCGCTGCGTTTGTCGGCGACGCGTCCCTTCGCCTGCTCCGGACTCATGTAGGCGGCGGTGCCGAGAATGATGCCCGCCTGTGTGGCGTTGAACGTCAGCGTGGGGGAGTGCGTCATCATCCCGCCCGATTCACCCGAAGCGCCGGGCGCGAGCTTGGCGAGGCCGAAGTCGAGCACCTTCACCTGACCATCGGCGGTCAGCATGATGTTGGCGGGCTTCAGATCCCGATGGATGATCCCCTTCTCGTGCGCCGCGTCGAGTGCGTCAACTATCTGTCGCGCGATGGGAAGTGCCTCGGCGAACGGCACCGCGCCGCGCGCGATGCGAGCGGCGAGGTTCTCGCCTTCGACCAGCTCCATCACGAGCGCGCGGATGCTGCCCGATTCTTCCAGCCCGTGGATCTGAGCGATGTGAGGATGGTTGAGCGCCGCGAGCGTCTGCGCTTCCCGGCTGAAGCGCGCCAGCCGATCGGGATCGGTCGCGAACGCCTCGGGCAGGATTTTCAATGCCACGTCGCGATTCAGCTTCGTATCCCGCGCTCGATACACTTCGCCCATGCCACCGGCGCCCAAAGCGCCGACGATCTCGTATGAGCCAAGGCGAGATCCCGTCGTCAGCGGCATCGACTGTCTAACCCCTAATCCCTAACCCCTAACCCCTAACCCCTAACCCCGGTCCCTATCGCCCCAAAGGCACCCTCGCCCGCAGCTCCTCGAACCAGTGCTCGACAACCTGGATGCGCGGGCCGGCCGGCGTGCTGGTTTGTCCCTGATCGATAGCCACGACGCCCACGAATCGCTTGCCGTCCGGCATGATGTCGATATTGCGTTCGCTCGTTGGGCCTCGTTCGAGCAAGCCTCCGGTTGACGACTCTACGGGAGTGCTGAACGCGAAGCTCGGCTTCGTCGTGATGGTGATGGTGGCGAAGCGCCCTCTCGGCATCGCAAACAGCTCGGTCCCGTCCGGAGACCAGAACGGATGAATGAAGCCGCCCACACGATACTTCGCACCGGTCGCCGGGAAGGGCTCGACGAAGACGCCGATGCTCGCGTACGCCAGCCAGCGCCCGTCGGGTGATAACGCGGCGGAAATGGTATTGGGGGCGTCCGCATCGATGCCGCCGTAGGGCGCGGCCTGCTTGCTCGCCGTCGAAAAAGTCCAGAGCGAGGATTTCGCGCCCTTGTTCACCGTGAACAGCAGCGTCTTACCGTCCGGGGTCCACGCTTGCGGGACGTGCCCGGCTCCGGGCTCGGCCTTCGTCAGCCGTTCCGCTGTGCCGGCGCCATCGGCGCGCTGCGAGAACAGGCCAAAGTCGCCATCACGATTCGACGCAAACGCGACGTGCTGGCCGTCCGGCGACCAGATCGGATACGCGTTTCGTCCGCCGAACGTCAGTTGCCGCCTGGAGGTTGCGCCGGACAGATCGTAAATCCAGACGATCGCGTCCTTCCCATCGTCGGTTCCCAGTGCCAGACGTGTCCCGTCGGGCGAGACGCGCGGGTGCTCGTACGGCGCCGGCGGAAGTTTCAGTGGCTGGATGGCGCCTTGCCGATCTCGGAAGGCCACATCCTGCTGCGACGCAGAGGTGGATGCGGGCCCTGGGACGAACACGAGCGTGCCGTTGTCTGCGACGCTGAACTGCGCTGCGCCCGTGCTGCTTGCAGAGGCTCGGGCGACGCCCTCGATGACCGGTACCGGTCCGCCCACGACGGCCAGTCGACGATGATCGAAGGGAACGGCGAACACGATGCCGCTGGATGCGTAGACCAGGTGTCCGGTCGGTGAGTAGCGGGCATCGGATCCTCCCGACACCAGCGTTTTCCGTTCGCCGGACTTGAGCGACTGCACGACGATCTGCGACGTGTCCCACATGTTCGGACCCGATGCTGTCGCGAGCGTGAACAGGATCGCCTGACCGCCGGGCAGCATTTGTGGACCGTGCGCACGCTCAGAGTTCTTGACGCCGATCACGACCTCCGGAGTGCCGCCATTGGCGGACACCCGCATGATGCCTTTGGTGCCCTGGCCAAAGAGAATCTCGTCGTTGTTCCACGTCATGCCGAACGGATTGTCGGCGGGGCAGATTGTCACCGCGGCGCCGCCTGTCGCGGCGATGCGTTTGATCGCACCACCCTGGCCACTGCCTTCGAAGAATGCGATCGATTGACCATCCGGCGAGAAGACGGGACTCGTCAGGTTGGGAGAGTCAGTGCCCGTGAGGACCCGCGCTTCGAGATCGGAGAGCGGCCGCAGATATAGGCCGGCGGTCCCCCGATACACAATCCTGGTTCCGTCGGGTGAAATCGCCAGCACGTGACGGCCGGTGTTGGAAAACGTCTGCCCCTCGCCGAGCGGAACTGTGAATCGCGTCAGCGTCGGACGCGGTGTCGGAGGCGTGATGCTCCAGGCCACCGCGCCGGTGATCGCGGCCGTCAGGACGGCGGTTGCCGCCAGTGGCAGCGCTCGTCTCCATAATGGCCGCGCCGCCGGAGCGACGATGGTGGGCTGCTGCGTCCCAAACGCGAGCGACGGCTGATTCAACAGAAACAGCGCCGTCGAAATGTCGCCGATGCGCTGCTGGCGATCTTTCTTGAGGCAGCCTTCGACGAGCGCGCGGACGTTCGCCGGGATTGCGGCCGGCAGCGCGTCCCACGACGGCTCGCTCTTGAGAATCGTGGCAAGCGTGTCGCTGACGTCTTCGCCTTCGTAGGCGCGCCTGCCGGTGAGCATCTCGTAGAGCACGCAGCCGAACGCCCACACATCGCTGCGCTTGTCGACGACGCGGCCCTTCGCCTGCTCCGGGCTCATATAGGCGGCCGTCCCGAGAATCATGCCGGCTGCCGTCATCGCAGGGGTGGTCAACGTCGGCGACAGACTTGCGCTGTGGGGCACGCCGACACCGCTGACCGCACCGGCCTCCAGCGCCTTCGCGAGGCCGAAATCCAGCACCTTCACCTGACCGGCGGAGGTCAGCATGATGTTGGCCGGCTTCAGATCCCGATGGACGATGCCTCGTTCGTGCGCGGCCTCCAGCGCCTCCGCGATCTGGCGCGCGATCGGCAGCGCGTCATCGAGGGGCAACGCACCGCGCGCGATGCAGGCGGCGAGCGTCTCGCCCTCGACGAGCTCCATCGTGATGAAGGCGACCCCCTCCTGCCGTTCCAGCCCATAGATGTGCGCGACGTGCGGGTGGTTGAGCGCGGCCAGCGTTTGCGCTTCACGCGTGAAGCGCGCCAGCCGTTCAGGGTCGGCGGCGAACGCGTCGGGCAGGATCTTCAGCGCGACGTCGCGGTTCAGGGTGGTATCGCGCGCCCGATATACTTCGCCCATACCGCCAGCGCCCAGGGCGCCGACGATCTCGTACGAGCCAAGACGAGATCCCGTCGTCAACGGCATCCGGCTAATCCCTAATCCCTAACCCCTAGTCCCTGATCCGAATGGACGTAAGGTGCGGATTATAGCGGACACCTCACGACGAAAGATTGAATGGTTGTCGAAGGTTGGGCGGCGGAAATCGACGAGCTCAGGACGAGCAATCGTCAGGATTCATCGCGCCACGCGACAGGCCGGATCGACCCACCGGCCCGCGCCGGCCGAGAATCCGCGAGACGTAGGAGCAGGATCGATGTCCGGGCTCGTGTTGCCCGGTTGCCGCTGGAACGCGATGATCGCGCCCGCGCGGTCGAACTCCGTCGGCTCCGGGCCAATCGACGGGTTCATGATCGACGTGCGCGTGGTCACGTGGAGGTAGCCGAGCGCGTGACCCAACTCGTGAATCCGCAGCAGCCGGCGCCGGTTGTCGGTGCGGTCGAAGTCGGTGTCGAGGAACGTCGTGCCGCCCGTGACGGTTCCGTCCGGCTGCTCCTGCCAGGTGCCGAAGCCAATCGTGCTGGCAATCGAAACCACGCCGTTGTACCGGCCGACGACGATCTTGCCGGAGCGGCCCACGTTCACACGCGCGCCCGATTCGGGACGCTCGACGTCCACGCTCGCAAAGGCGGTGTAGGCGCCGCCGGTCAGCAGCGACAGACCTTCCGTCAGGTGCTGCGCCAGCAGCGCCACTTCAGCGTCGGACATCTGCTCGGCCGTGGCGCTGTATTCCATGCCGGAGTTGCCGCGGTACGACATGACGGACGCGAGGATCACCAGCGACGGACGTGACATCCAGCGCTGCAGACGGCTGTTCGCCGTGCGGAACATCTGGTCGAAGGCCGCCAGATCGAACGACGATGGGATCAGCGAGAGACGCGTCCGCTCGGACGTCGGTCCGTCGAGCAGCGTGCGGCGCTCGACGATCGCCGTCCCGCTTGCGGTCGTCGCGAAGCTGCCGGCCCCACCCACGTCGACGGAAAAGTAGCCGCTGCTGTCGGTATAGACGGCCCGCGCGGACCCCACCCTCACGGAAATGCCGCCTGAAGCGGACCCGTCGATGGCGCTCACCGTCTGGCCTTCGAGCATGCGGGCCGTGGGCGAGTCGGATGGAGTCGACGGCGAGCCGGCGCACGCAGTCAGCCACGCAGACGTCAGGCAGACGGCGATGAAGGACGGGTAGCGGACTCGCATGCCGACTCTCTGCTGCAAGCGCCGTGCGCTGCGCTGACGACTGCAAGTTGTTGATGCGACACGACCCGCGTCGCCGAGTCGTTACCGATGTGAAAGGCCACCTGCGAGCGCGTAATTGCGGCGCGCCGGCTTTTGTAGCTCTCCTTGTGTCGAAGCGCAGGGGAAGGGATGGCGCAAACTTTCGGTTGAGAGCGATAACGCAGGTTGACGCGATTCGTTGGCGGCTTTGAGGGTCTTGTGGCGGACTCATGACGGCCGGCGTCGTTCACGAGCGATCTGGCCTCGGCTCTTCTTGGCGCGTGAGCCGGCGCACGGACATCTTCCAAGGCGACAACGTGTTGCGGGCCTGCTTCGAAACGGGCGCACGCGGACCGTTCCTTGCCCTTCGAGCCAGCGACCCTGGCTGGCCTATCGATTCCGCGGGGGCCTGACCTCCTTACGCGCACGACAGTACTCAGCCCAGGGTCTTCCAACACATTCACTGAGGAGGACTCACATGTTCCGGACCGCTCTCTCGCTCATCGCGCTCGGCGTGCTCGTCGCGGCGCAGTCGTACCCGGCCGCAGCGCAGGCCAAAACGGCCGCGCCGGCAGCCGCCAAGCCCGCCGCCGCAGCCGCCGTCGTAGTCAACATCAACACTGCCGCGGCTGCCGATCTCGAATCGCTGCCTGGCATCGGCGCCAAGACGGCCGCCCGCATCATCGAGCACCGGCAGAAGAACGGGCCGTTCAAGAAGATCGAGGAGCTGATGAACGTGCGCGGCGTCGGCGAAAAGAATTTTCTCAAGCTGAAGGCGCGGCTCACCGTCGGGGGCGCCAAGGCCGAACACGGTCAGCCGCAGCAGCACTGACATGGGCGGGCCCGGTCGACAATCGCGGCCGGGCCGTTCCGAAGTCGCTGCGCACATCAGCACAGCGGGGTATTCGTTCGTCGAGCTCCTGTTCGTCGCGGCTGCAACTGCGACGCTGGCGGGCGCCGCGATTCCGCAGGTGTTGACGACCGTCGACGACTTCCGGACGGCCTCCGCCGCACGCCACATATCGGCTCGTCTCCAGCGTGCCCGAATGGAAGCGGTCAAACGGTCGGGTGACGTTGGGCTGCAGGTCGTCCAGGCCGTGGACGGTTACAGCTACGCGGTGTACCTGGATGGCAACCGCAACGGGGTTCGCACGAAGGAGATTCAGAGTGGCATCGATCGGCCGCTGGCAGCATCGGAACGCCTGTTCGACTTGTTCAACGGCGTCGACTTTGGCGCGATCCCGAATGTGCCGTCAGTCGATCCCGGCGGAACCCCGCCAGGTGCCGACCCGATTCGGCTGGGCGCAGGCAATCTCGCCACGTTCGCGGCAGCGGGCACCTCTTCGTCGGGGAGCCTCTATATCCGAGGACGCCGTAACACGCAGTATGTGGTCCGGATTTACGGACAGACCGGAAAGACGCGAGTGTTGAAGTACGACATACGCACGAAGCAATGGCAACCGCTATGACCGGCGCGATTGCCGATCGCCGCCGCTCGACGCGCCATCGCAGCACTGAAGAACACGGCATCATTTCGACGCGTGTGCGTCCAGGGTATCGAGCGATGCTGATCAACATCTCGGCGGGCGGCGCCCTCCTCGACACCACGCACCGCCTGCTTCCGGGTACGACGGTGGAATTGCACGTGGAACGCTCCACGTATCGCGCGAGCGTTCGTGGACGGGTCCTCCGTTGCGGAGTGGTGCGTGTGCGCCCGTCTTCGGTCTACTACCGCGGCGCCATCTGCTTCGATCGGTTCCTCCCGTGGTTTGTCGAACCCGAACGGGTAGACGTTACCCACCAGGTTGTGTGACATGCGGACCGAACACGCGGATTTCCTCAGGCTGATCGATCGACCGCTCTCCTCAAACGCTGGCACTCAATTTGGTTCCGCCGACGACACGTCCAGGAGTCGAGGAGAGATGACGATGGGTGAAACGTGTTCGGAGGAGAGGGCGTACACGCCGCGCCAGCGGGATAAGCGTCGAGCGCTCGGCGAACTCCTATCCGTCCTCACGCGCTCGCTCGATCGTCGTCTCGACATGTCGCTGATACGGGGCGCATTTGAAGAAACACTCCGCCGGATCGTGCCGGTTCGATCCATCCAGTTGCGGGAGTTCGGGGCCCGATGGGCCAGTCGTACGGATGCTGCTTCAAGCGTCGAGTCCATTGCGCTCGAAGTTGCCGGTGCCGATCCAGGGGCGCCGGGGGTCCTGGAAGCTGCTTTCGACCCCGGATGTCGTCTGGGCGAATGGGACTTCCAGATGCTGGGAGTGGCCGCGGATGTCGGCGCCCTCGTGCTCGAAATCGAGCGGTTACGCGTCCAACTGGCGCGTGCGGGTCTTCTCGCGCTGAATCGTTCCCGGCGCGACGGGGCAGCGCCGCTCATCGGATCGACGCCGGTGATGCAGGCGCTCCGCGCGACGATCGAGCGTGTGTCGGCCACCGACTTCACGATCCTGCTCGAAGGCGAGAGCGGCGTCGGCAAGGAGCTCGTGGCGCGGCAAATCCACGATCTGAGCCGGCGGCACAACGGACCGTTCGTCGCGATCAACTGTGCGGCGCTGGTCGAAACGCTCCTCGAGGCAGAGCTGTTCGGCATCGAGGATCGGACCGCGACGGGCGTTCGCGGCCGGCGCGGGAAGTTCGAAGCGGCCGATGGCGGCACCCTGTTCCTGGACGAGGTCTCGGACTTGTCGGTGTCGGCTCAGGCGAAGCTGCTGCGCTCCATCCAGGATCTGATCATCGAGAGGGTCGGCGGCAATGGCGGCCATCGGGTCGACGTCCGGATCATCGCGGCGACCAATCGAAGTCTGGCCGACATGGTTGGGCGCCAACTGTTCCGCCCGGACCTGTTCTATCGACTGAGTGGTGTGGACGTGCGCGTGCCGACGCTGCGCGAGCGCCGGCCGGACATCATCGAGCTGGCACAGTACTTCCTCGAACGGCATCGCGCCGCGCGTCCGTTGCGCCTGTCGACTGTCGCCGCGAACGCGCTCGTTGAGTACGACTGGCCCGGAAACGTCCGCGAGCTCGAGCGTCTGATGGAGCGGGCGATTACGCTGGCGGAGTCGAATGTCATCGAGCTCGAGGATCTGCCGCCGATCATTCAAGGCGATTACGCGACGGCGATCATGCCCTCGTTGAATCGCAACGATACGCTGCGCGCGTGGGCGAGCAGGTACGCGCGCATCGTGCTCGGACGCTGCGAAGGGAACAAGCGTGAAGCCTGCCGCGTGCTCAATATCAGCTATCACACGCTGCAGGCGTATCTGCGGTTCGCGGTTCACGATCCCTCAACGCAAGAGACCTGGATCGAGGAGGCCGATCTACGGTCGCCCGCCGGCTGCACCTCCACGGTCGATTTGGTCGAAGCGGCGCAGGAACTGTGACGAGCTGGCGGCGCAGGAGGCGCCGCGCCGCCGGGTGTCTCCGGCGCAATACGGTGGACGAGACAGGGCAGCCAGGAGGCTGTGAGGTCGCGCGTCAGCCTTCGGGCGGAACCCGAATCGGGCAATCCGCTGGGCCGTTGGCCCGAAGGAGAGTCATGACACGCACGACTGCCAAGTGGTTCCTTCGTCAGGCAGCGCTCTTCATCGTCGTTATTGCGCTGCTCGGGGATGCGCGTCCGGTGTTCGCGAGCGACGCGCATTGCTTCACGGAGCTCGCCGCCTGCTATCAGACGGCCGCGAACGAGGATTCGTGGGGGGCGATGTGGCTTGCGGGCCTCGACTGCGAGCTCGGCTTCGCGGGTTGCGTCCGCGACGCGCTGTTGAAGTAATCGTTCGGGGCTGGGCGGCGCGTCAGGCGTCGCCCGGCCCGTCGGGGCCCTTATGGTCAATGCCATTCTATTTTTCGCGATGTCGCTGTTGCCGGTCGCGGCTGCCGCGTCCATCCAACCCGTAGGGTTGCCGCGCCTTGCGCTCGACGCGTCAGTTGTCGGGCGGGCGGCCTGTGGCGACACGACGTGGCTGCTTACGAACACACTCCAGCTCGTCGAGCTGTCCGTGCCTCGGCGCGTCGTGGCCGTGCATCCAACGATTGGTCTGTCCGCGAAGGACCGAATCTGGGGCCTGGCGTGTCTTCAGGACGGATCGCTCTGGACGCTCGAATCGGCTCACTCGCTCGCGCAGCTGACGCCTTCCGGGCGGGTCCAGCGTCGGATCGACATCCGCCAGCCATGGGTAAACCTGTTCGGCGTCCGCCAACAAGTCGTCTTTCAACAACTGCCGACACCCGTTGCGGCGCCGCTGCTCGCAACGGCATCAACCTCGAACATCGCGCAGGTTCGTCCCTGGGTGGGGCTGCAAGGGCGGCCTGCCGACAGCGGCAGTACGTCGGTTGCACGCAATCTCGTCAACTGCGGGATTGCCGCGATCTCGATGCTGCCATGCTGGTTCGCGGACGACCACCGCATCGTGCTGTCCGACGGCGCCACGGTTCGCCACGTCACGGTACGGGGCCTGATCGATAAGACTTTCGATCGGCAGCTGCCCATTTGGGACGCTGCAGCGACGCAGGCCGGGACGCTATGGGTTCTGATGACTTCGGCGCGTTCGGCCAACGGTCGTCGCGCGGCCGACGTTGTGCTGAAGCTCGCCAGCTCCGGTGCCGTGCTCGCACGCATCGAGCTCAAGACGGCGGCGCGATTGATCGTCTCGGCCACCGATGAGCGATGTGTCGTGCTCCTGGCGGATGGTGATATCTCGGAGGTCGGAACCCGATGAACACCTTGCGGGCATTGCGTTTCTTTGCGGCGGTGACGCCTCCCGGCTTCGATGTCATCGCAGCGGCCGTCGCCCTGCTTGCGTTCGCGTGCTACGACGCGGTGCGGATGCCGTCGCGGTTCGATGAATGTTACGCACTCGCCCTGATCTTTCAGATGTTCGCGGCGTCGACTGGCTTTCGTGAACGGACCGTTCGAGGGCATTTCGATCCGCTCCTCGTGCTGGAATCAGGTCGACGCCGGATCGCCGGCGCGCACTGGGCGATGTCGATCGTCCCGGGTGCGCTCGTGTGGGCCGGGGTGATTGCCATCGACCTCACAGTGCGGCACACGTCACCGCCGCGCGGGCTAGTTCCGGCAGCCATGGCAGCTGCAGTGTACGCGTCCACAGTCGTCTGGGCGGGGGGTCTGCTTCTTACGCGCTACGCCGCCGGCCTCCTCTGGACTTTTGGGTTGCTTGCGGTGGCAGGGAGCGGCCTTCTGGAGAAGTTGAGCACCGCGGTCATGGTCGTCGACCCCTCATGGCCGCAGGTGCTGAAACAGACGGCAGCAGTACTGGTCGCACCGATATTGCTGTTGCGCCCGGCTTCTTTTGACGCGCGCACGACGCTTGGCGTTGTCGGCGTGACGGCGTTGGCCTGGCTGGCCGGGGTTGCGACCATTCGTCGGCTCGACGCGGAGCTGAGGGAGTTATCGTGACCGCGATCTCCCTTGGTGATGTCTCGAAATACTATGGCCGGACCGCCGCTCTGGCATCGGTGTCCCTCACGATCGACGCCGGAGAAATCGTGGGAGTCATCGGACCGAACGGTGCCGGAAAAACGACGCTGCTAAGAGTGTGCGCCGGCTTGTTGCGACCGACCACGGGCCGTGTCGACCGAAGTGGTCCGCCCGAGCTGACGCGGTACTTCGGCGGTGAGCGGACGCTGCCTCCACAAATCAGCGCTCGACGCTGGTACGCACTGTGCGATCCGGCTGGCGCTTCGTCCGTCACGCGGCGTCGGTTCAGCGTCCTTTCGCGTGGCACGCGGCAACGCCTTGGCCTTGCGGGGACGCTGTCAGCGGCGAACATGGCCCTCGTCCTGCTCGATGAGCCGTGGGAGGGCCTGGATCCCGACGCGAGTCGATGGCTGTCGGATGAACTGATTCACAAGCGCGGCGCAGGAGTCGCCGTGGTCGTTTCCTCTCATCGGATTCACGACCTCGCAACGGTGTGCGATCGTTGCGTCTATCTCGTGAATGGCGGTTTGGCTGATGAACACGTCGAGTGCGGGAACGGACTCCCGCATGAAACGCAGGTGGCGCGGCTGCTCGACGCGTTCGATCGAGCCAGAGGGCCAGCATGAGCGGCTGGCTGTTGGCGGTCGTGCTAGTGGCGGCGCAGGACCAGGCAGGAATCCAGTGGCGCGGTATTGTGCCGCCGACGTTGACCGCGCCGTCCAGAGCGATCTGGATTGCGGATGACGCGTCGCAGGATGGTCGATGCGCGCTCGTTTCACCACGTCAATGGGCATGTGTCGGACTCGGAGACGCGCCGCGCGGCGTGCTGATCATCGTTGGCGCCGACGGCGTGGTGCGTGTCAACGTGGGCCCGTCGATGGCCGGTTCCGGTGCCGTGAAGCGCTGGGGACGGGTGGTCGTCCTGACCGACGGCGGGATCAATCCGGACGACCTGGCGCAGGTCAGTCTGGAGCCATGGAAGCCGAACCGTTCCCGGGTCCGCCCGCGGGCCATGCGCTTCGGTCGCGTGCGAGAGCCGGCGATGGACATAGTTCGCGTGTCCAATCGCATGTTTTGGGTCGCCGGAAACGACGTCGATACGGACACGTTCCTCGAGCTCGACGGTCCTACGGTTGGATCGGCGAGACTGCCAGCGTCCGAGTTGATGAACGGCGCACCCGACCTGCCCTTGTATCTTTCAGCCGTCGCGCCAGCCTCTCTTACCGGGCGCGTGCAGAGCAGCGATGGTCGCGATGTCGACGATGTCGCCGTCGAGATCTTCGAGCCGCTGTCCTTGGTTCCCGATCAGCGGTCCGAGCAACTGGAATCGCTCCCGTTGATTCAGCGAGCTGAAACCCGCACAGATCGAAACGGTGCGTTCACCGTCGATCGCCTGGTCTCGGTCCCGCTTCTCGCCATCGTCAACGATCCCGTTCGGGGACGCGGTGCTGCGCTGGTGCACGTCTTCGGAGAATCGATTGTCGTGCGGCTGGTACAACCCGTCCGGGCAACGGGCCGAGTCCTGCGGCATCACATTCCGGTGGACGGCGCGCGGGTGAGGTTTGTCCCGGACGCCGATGCATATTCGAGCAGCGGCGATCCCAACGATCTGCTCACAGGTGAGCAGACCACCGGCGGTGATGGCGCGTTCGAGTTGCCGCTGCCGTCGATACGGTCGGGTGCCATTCAGATCACTGCGCCGGACGGGACAACGGCGCGGGTTGTACCGAGCATGCTGCCGATGTCGAAAACAGTTGCGCTCGGAGATATCGAGCTTCCGGATCATCGTCGAATCGCGCTTCGGCTCGTGGACGCGTCGGGCTGTTTGTTGGCTGCGGTAGGCCCGCTCGGAAGGCTCGGAATGACGACGGTTCAGGCCTTGCCCATCGGCGACCTCCGCATCGTCGATTTTCCGGAGCCTGGGGAATGGGCGCTGACCATCGTCTGCGACAGAATACGGCACGCGATCGACCCGCCCATCATCGATGTGACGCCCGGCGGTCCTGAGCGCACGGTCGACGTCCGCGTCGTTCGATAACGAAGTTCGGTAGCGGCGGAATTCTTGACCGCGTGTGAACGCGCATAGTACCGTTACCTGTTTCGGCTCACTCGCCGTTAATGGAACAGGCCACCGCACCTCTCAAGAAGACGCCGCTCAACGCTCGCCACCGCGCCTCCGGCGCGAAAATGGTTTCGTTCGGCGGCTGGGACATGCCCGTCGAATACTCCGGCATCGTCCAGGAGCACAACGCCGTCCGCACGCGCGCGGGCCTGTTCGACGTGAGCCACATGGGCGAGATCGAGATCGCCGGCAAGGACGCGCTCGCCGCCGTCCAGCGCATCTCGTCCAACGACGCGGCGAAGCTCGCCGTCGGCCAGGCGCAGTACTCCGGCCTGCTCACGCCGGCGGGGACCTTCGTGGACGATCTACTCGTCTACCGCCTCGCGCCTGCGCACTTCATGCTCGTCGTCAACGCCGGCAACATCCCGAAAGACTACGCGTGGATCGCCGAGCACATCGCGACGGCCGGCGACGCCGTTGCCGTGGACGCGAGCTCGCGCTATGCGCTCGTCGCAATTCAGGGGCCGGCCGCGGCCAGCGTGCTGCAGCCGCTCACCGGCGTCGAGCTCGCGGGCATCAAGTACTACTGGTTCGCGCACGGGGAAGTCGCCAGCGTCCGCGCCACCATCTCGCGTACCGGCTACACCGGTGAAGATGGCTTCGAGGTGTTCGTGCCGCCGCAGTCCGCGGACCGCGTGTGGCAGGCGATTCTCGAAGCCGGCAATGCCGCGGACGTGATTCCGTGCGGCCTCGGCGCCCGCGACACGCTTCGCCTCGAGGCCGGCATGCGCCTGCACGGCAACGACATCGACGAAACCACTTCCGCGCTCGAAGCGGACCTGGGGTGGGTGGTCGGCTGGAAGAAGGATGATTTCATCGGCGCCGCAGCGCTGCGCGAGCAGAAGGCGAACGGCCTGAGGCGGAAGATCGTCGGCTTCGAGATGCTGGAGCGCGGCATCGCGCGCCACGGCTACGACGCCTACGTCGGCGACACGAAAGCGGGCGTCGTCACGAGCGGCACGCAGACGCCGTTCCTGAAGAAGGCCATCGGCATGGCGTACCTGCCGATCGACCACACGGCGGTCGACGCCGAGTTCGACGTCGACATCCGCGGCCGCCGCACGCGCGCGCGGGTCGTCCCGATGCCGTTCTACAAGAGGCAAAAATAATGGCGTATCCAGATGGCTACAAGTACACCAAGGACCACGAGTGGATCGAGCTGGAGTCCGATCGCGGCAAGGTGGGCATTACCGACTACGCGCAGCAGCAGCTTGGCGACGTCGTCTACATCGACTTGCCGGAAGTGGGTGCGAAGCTGAAACAGGGGCAGTCGTTCGGCACGATCGAGTCGGTGAAGGCCGTGTCCGAGTTGTACTCGCCGGTCACGGGCGAGGTCGTCGAAGTGAACTCGGCGCTCAAGGACAAGCCGGAAACGGTGAATGCGGATCCACACGGCAGCTGGATGGTTGTCGTCAAGCTCACGAATCCGGGCGAATCGGGCGCGCTCCTCGACGCCAGCCAGTATCAGGACCTCATCAAATGACTCGCTGTGCTTTCGCTATCCCGTAGCCTCTGTGTCTTCAAATCTGAACGCTGAAATCTGAACTCTGAAATGCTGTTGTCCGCTGAGCGTTTTCAATCCCGCCACATCGGCCCCGACGAAGCCGAACGCGACGCCATGCTGAAGATCGTCGGCGCTTCTTCTCTCGACGGGCTGATGGCCGAGGCGATTCCGGCCAGGATTCGGCTCGACGCGCCCCTCGACATCCCCGACGGCCAGAGCGAGCACGAGTTCCTGCGCGACCTCCGCCGCGTCGCAGCCAGGAATCAGGTCCGCCGCTCGTTCATCGGGCTTGGCTACTACGACTGCGTCACGCCGAGCGTCATCCTTCGAAACGTGCTCGAGAACCCGGGCTGGTACACGCCGTACACACCGTATCAGGCCGAAATCGCGCAGGGACGCCTCGAAGCGCTCCTCAACTTTCAGACGATGGTGCGCGATCTCACAGGAATGGAGATTGCGAACGCATCGCTGCTCGACGAAGCCACGGCTGCAGCCGAAGCGATGACGATGCTGCACCGCGTGCAGGCGAAGCGGATCGACAACGTCGTGGGGCCGCCGCAGTTCCTGGTGTCAGACACCTGCTACCCGCAGACGCTGGAGGTCCTCCGGGCGCGCGCGGAACCGCTCGGCATCGAAGTCCTGCTGATGCCCAGCCTCCTCCTGGACGAGGTGCAGTTCGGCGACCGCGTATTCGGTGCCCTCGTGCAGTCGCCAGACGAAGCGGGGCTCGTGCACGATTTGCGCGGATTCATCGCGCGCGCGAAGCGGGCGGGCGTTGCGGTGGCGGTGGGCACGGACCTGCTCAGCCTCGTGTTGCTGACGCCGCCAGGCGACATGGGCGCCGACGTCGTGTACGGCAACTCTCAGCGGTTCGGCGTGCCGCTCGGCTACGGCGGGCCGCACGCCGCGTTCTTCGCGACGCTGGAAAGGCACGTGCGTCAAGCGCCGGGCCGCATCATCGGCGTGTCGGTGGACGCGCACGGCAATACGGCGTACCGCATGTCGCTGCAGACGCGCGAACAGCACATCCGCCGCGAGAAGGCGACGTCGAACATCTGTACCGCGCAGGCGCTGCTCGCGAACATCGCCGGCCTCTACGCCGTTTATCACGGGCCGAAAGGCCTCACGCGGATTGCGACGCGCGTGCACGGCTACGCGAAGCTGCTCGAACGCGAGCTCGGGCGGTTAGGCTTCCGCCAGCTGAACGCGCACTACTTCGACACACCGCGGTTCGAGGTGCCAGGCGGCGTGAACGCCGTGGGCGCCATCCTGAAGGCTGCGCTCGCGTCCGGCGTCAATCTCGGCTACCGCCAGGACGGGAGCATCCACGTCGCGCTCGACGAAACGGTCGACGAGAGCGACGTCCTGTCGATTCTGGCCGCCTTTGCGGCCGGAGCCGCGGCGAAAACGGTGGTCTACAATCGGTCAACCGATGGGTTGGCGCCGAGTTATCCTGCCGGGCTCGCGCGGACGACGCCGTTCCTGACGCATCCGGTGTTCAACACGCATCATTCGGAAACCGAGATGATGCGCTACATTCGCGGGCTCGAACGCAAGGACATCGGCCTCGACACGTCGATGATTCCACTCGGCTCCTGCACGATGAAGCTGAACGCGGCGTCCGAGATGCTGCCCATCACGTGGCCGGAGTTCTCGAAGATTCATCCGTTCGCGCCCGAGGATCAAACGCAGGGCTACTGCCAGGTCTTCCGCGAGCTCGAGGGGATGCTTGCCGCCATCACCGGCTTCGCGGCCGTCTCGCTGCAGCCGAATTCGGGCGCGCAGGGCGAGTTCGCCGGGTTGATGGTGATCCGCGCCTACCATCGCGACCGCGGCGAAACGCATCGCGATGTGGTCCTCATCCCGGCGTCCGCGCACGGCACGAATCCCGCCAGCGCGGTGATGGCCGGCATGCGCGTGGTCATCGTCGCGAGCACGAGCGAGGGGAACATCGACGTCGCCGATCTGAAGCGGAAGGCCGAGGAGCACAAGGACCGTCTGTCCGCGCTGATGGTCACCTATCCGTCGACGCACGGCGTGTTCGAGGAAACCATTCAGGACGTCTGCTCGATCGTTCACCAGTACGGTGGCCAGGTGTACATGGACGGCGCGAACATGAACGCGCAGGTGGGGCTCACGAGTCCGGCCGCGATCGGCGCGGACGTCTGCCACATCAACCTGCACAAGACGTTCAGCATCCCGCACGGCGGCGGCGGTCCCGGCATGGGACCGATCGGCGTCGCGGCGCATCTCGCCCCGTACCTGCCCGGCCACCCCATCGTCAAAACCGGCGGCAGTCGCGCGATCCACGCGCTGTCGGCGGCGCCGTGGGGAAGCGCAAGCATCCTGCTCATTTCGTACGCGTACATGAAGATGCTCGGTGGCGACGGCATGACCGACGCGACCCGGTACGCGATTCTGAACGCGAACTACATCAAGTCGCGGCTCGAGCCGCACTATCCGGTTCTGTACACGCGGAAGAACGGGCGCGTCGCGCACGAAATGATCTTCGACCTCCGTCCCCTGAAGCAGGCCAGCGGCATCGAGGAGGGGGACGTCGCGAAGCGGCTGATGGACTACGGCTTTCATGCGCCGACCGTGTCGTTCCCCGTCCCGGGCACGCTGATGGTGGAGCCGACCGAGAGCGAGGCGAAAGACGAGCTCGACCGGTTCTGCGACGCGATGATCGCGATTCGCCGCGAGATTCAGGCTGTCGTGGACGGCACGGCCGATCGCAAGGACAACGTCCTCAAGAACGCGCCGCACACGGCCGCGGCTGTCGCCGCGGACGATTGGACCCATCCGTACTCACGCGAGCAGGCGGCGTTTCCGCTGCCGTTCGTACGCGCGCACAAGCACTGGCCCAGCGTCGGCCGCATCGACAATCCGTACGGCGACAGAAACCTGATCTGCTCCTGCCCGCCCATCGAACAGTACGCGTAGAAAACTACAGGGCTATCGCGTCGCCGCCGGCGCGACGCGCTTCCTCGTGGCTTGCTCGAACGCGTAGGCGATCTCGATCAGCGTCGGCTCGCTGCAATCGATCCCGGTGAACCCCACACCATACGGCTGATCCTTCGCATTGAAGCCGGCCGGGAACGGTGGGTTCGTCGGCGCGTTCGGAATGAATCCGAACGGCACCGCGACGGTCGGAAAGCCCGCGCGCGCCGCGATACCCGCCGACGAGCTGCCCGGAAACAGCAGCGCGTCGAGATTGTTCGCCCTAATCGCCTCCCGGATGCCGTGGGCATCGGCCAGGAAGAGATCTTTCGCGCGATCTCTCGTGTACCGGCCCGCGTCCGCAGTGAGATCCATTTCGTCCGAGGTGTCGAGCAGCACCTGCCCGTACTTGATCGCGCCGTTTGCGGCGTTCGCCGTGTTGAACGCCCTCAGCTCGGCAAGCGACTTCACCGGCGCCGTGGGGCCAAGGCTCGCAAGGTAGAGCGCGAAGTCGCGCTTGAATCCGTACTTGAACACCGTCGAGCACTCCCCGTCTGTGGCCTTGAATCCGGTACAGGTTCCAAAGACTGCGTTGTTGTTGTCGCGCACCTGATCGACGACGCTCGGGATATTGGCAGGATCGACGACGATGGCGCCTTCCGAGCGCAGTGCAGCGATCGCCTGGACCATCAGTGCGGCCTGCGCAGCATTGAGACCACCGCTCGGGTTCGTGTTGCCAGGCAGGACGATCGAATCGTAATAAAACGCGCGCGGCACGCCGATGCGTTTGCCGCGCAAGCCGGTCAGGCGGAGGAACGGCTCGTAATCGCGGCCGGGCGGCGGCGAGCATCTCGTGGTCGCGGGGTCGCGGGGGTCAGCGCCTTCCATCGCGCCGAGCATCAGCGCGGCGTCCGACACCGTGCGCGCCATCGGACCGGCGGTGTCCTGATCGGCGGTGATCGGGATGATGCCCCAGCGGCTGATGCGTCCCACGGTCGGCTTGATGCCGACCAGCATGTTCGCGTTCGATGGGCTCAGAATCGACCCGGAGGTCTCGGTGCCGACGTTGGCCGCCCAGAGGCTCGCCGCGGTCCCGATGCCCGAGCTCGATCCGCCCACGCCCATCGCGGGCCGGCCGTCGTCATTGCCAGGTCGTGGGTCGCGGCGCGGATCGTACGGGTTGATCCCATAGCCGCCGAACGCGCTGTAGTTGCCGGGCATTCCGTTGGTCACCCAGTTCGCCAGCTCGGTCATGACGGTCTTGGCGACGATCACCGCCCCGGCATTTCGAAGGTTCGTCACGAGCGTCGCGTCGTAGGGCGGCGTGTACCCGGCGAAGGCGAGCGCACCGCCGGTTGTCGGCATGAACGTCGTGTTGATGTTGTCCTTCACGGCCACGGGAATCCCGTGGAGCGGCCCTCGAATGATTCCGCGCGCGCGCTCGATGTCGCGCTGCTCCGCTTCCTCGATCGCGCCGTAGTACAGGCTGATGGACGGATTGAGCAGCGCCTTGAAGAATGCGAGCCGGGCGAACGACTGCAGGACCAGCTCTTTCGACGTGACCCGGTTGTGACGCATCGCGAGCTGCATATCGCTGATGGTCGCTTCGGTCACGTCGAAGCCAATCAGCCGCGGGGATACCCGTCCGGGGATTTGCGCCCGCGCGGTGAGGGTCACGAGCGCGAGGAATGCCACGAGCGCCGGTGCGAGTCGCTTCATCGGTACCTCCGCAGGGTGGGACCGCCACAAACAAGGCGCCGATAGTGTTCCAGTCGGCGAAGGAAGTCAATGCGATCGGCTCCAGTCCCACGCGTGTGCTAGCATCCTCAGCCGGTTGGAACCGGAGAGGCACATCACGCCATGAAGACTCTGACTCGACGATCCGTACTGCTCCTGGCGATCGTGGCGCTGCACACCCTCGTGACGGCGGCCCAGACCCATCCCGCCACAGGCCCGATCGGCTTCGCTCCGGACCGGCTCGCGCGGATCGATGCCGCGCTGCAGCGCTACGTGGACGAGAACCGCCTGGCGGGCGTGGTCGGCCTGGCGCTCCGCGACGGCAAGCCTGTGTACGAGCGCGCGGTCGGATGGAGCGACAAGGAAGCCGGCAGAAAGATGACCGTCGACACGATCTTCCGCATCGCGTCACAGACGAAGGCGATCACCAGCGTGGCCATCCTCGCGCTGATGGAGGAAGGAAGGCTCGGCCTCAACGATCCCGCGGGGCGATACATTCCGGGCTTCGCGAAGACGACGGTGGCGGTTCAAGGCGCGGGCGGATCCGATGTGTCGATTGTGCCTGCGCGCCGCGCCATCACGATCCGCGATTTGCTCACGCACACCGCGGGCATCTCGTACGGCACCAACGCCTCGGTCGCGTCGCAGTACGAGCAGAAGGGCCTGGGGCCTGCCGCGGGCTTCGGGTGGTACACCGCCGACAAGGACGAGCCGGTCTGCGAGACGATGGAACGGCTGGCCACGCTGCCGTTCGTCGCGCAGCCGGGCGAGGCGTGGGTGTACGGCTACAACACCGACATCCTCGGGTGCATCGTCGAACGAGCGTCCGGCATGCCGCTGGACGAGTTCGTGCGCACGCGAATCACCGGGCCCCTCGGAATGAAGGATACGCAGTTCTTCCTCCCGCCGGCGCAGCGCGATCGTCTGGCCGCGGTGTACACGATCGGGAACGACGGCAGAATCGTGCGGGCGCCGGACGGACCGCGCGGCCAGGGCAACTACGTGGATGGTCCGCGCCGGAGCTTCGCCGGCGGCGCCGGACTGCTGTCGACGGCGCGCGACTACGCGCGCTTCCTCGAGATGATTCGCGGCGGCGGCCAGGTTGACGGCACGCGGGTCCTCGCGCCGCGAACGGTCGAGCTCATGACGACCAATCAGATCGGGACGCTCCATTCGCCGAACGGGCTCGGGTTCGGGCTGGGCTTCGAAACCACCGATCGCTACGGCGCGAACGGCATGGACTCGGTCGGATCGTTCGGGTGGAGCGGCGCGTACGGCTCCATGTACCGGGTCGATCCGAACGCGCGCCTGACGATCGTGATGATGGTGCAAGTGCTTCCCAACACCAGCGACATCGGACAGCGATTTCCGACGCTGGTCTACCAGGCGCTGGTCGAGCCGGCTCTAAAGTAACGAGAGAGCGAGGAACCGTGTCTGACTCAGACGTAAACGCCCGATTGACGGCGCTCGAGAAGGAAGTCCAGGAGCTGAAGGCCGTTCAGGACGTGCTGCTCCGCGTGATGTCGACGACGAGGCCGTTGTCGGGGATGCTCGAGTACTACGGCGCGACTGAATCGAAAGAGCAGGCGCTCTATCGGTTTCTCGACGAGATGGTCGAGGGCGTCCGCGGGCCGGAGCATCGCCATCCGTCGTTCGGGGCGTTCCGCATACGCCTCGCAGGCATCTTTCCGGAGTATCGCGGCGACCGCGACTTCACCCAGTTGCTGATCGACACGCTCAAGATCGAGCGCCCGGCGTATCGAGAGCTGCATCGCTACATGACCGACCACCACTGGCCGGTCTGGGATTAGCGACGCAGCTTTTCCTGTGAGCTCTTGAACGCTCGGGCCGTGATGCCCGCGCGGTACTCGGCCAGCTTCTTCCCAATCTCGACGGTCTTGCTCACCGGCGCTTCGTCGACGCCGTGGAGCTTGAACAAACCGGCCTTGATGCGCTGATCCGCTCGAATCAGCTTCGGATCCTGCACCGCGGTTTGCGCCTCGTAGTAGATGTCATCGTGCATGCCGTTGCGCATGTCCGTGCGGCGATCTTTCTCCTGGCCTGGCGGCGGCGTGTTGTCGATCTGGACGATGCCCTGGGCCTTGAGGAAATCCCAGCTCCACTGGTCTTCGTAGTAGTACTCGCGCAGGTAGTGCACGCGCGCGGGCTCGGCCTCCCACTTCTTGTTCAGCGCGGTGGCCATGGTCTCCATTCCACGCTGGTTCCCGCCGCTGTCGCCGACGAGGATGATGTCGGTGAAGCCGTGCGCCTTGTAGCTGCGGCAGATGTCGGTCAGCAGCGCCTCGAACGTCGACGCCTCGAGGCTGATCGTGCCCGGGTATGCCATGTGTCCCCGCGGCTGCGGCTCGATCGCGCCCTCCGGGACGAACTTCACGATCGGCGCGATCAACGTGTTGCCAATCGCTCGCGCGATGTACGGCGGCACCGTCTGCAGCACGAAGTTGTGCTTCCCGCCGGCGACGTAGGGCCCGTTCTGCTCGACGCCCCCGGTGCCAATGATGACCGTGGTCTTGCCGGCTTTGATCGCATCGCGGACTTCCATCCAGGTCAGTTCTTCTGTCCAGAGGCTGTCACCCGCGTCGATCGGTCGCGGCGCGTCCCGCGAGACGTTTCCTTGAGGGAAGACCCGTGACGTTGCCGCTGTTGCGACAAGCACGGCCGCCAGGGCCCATCTGTTCACCCGTGTCATCGCACGCCTCCGCTGGACGACTTCGTCCCCTCGGGTTTCTTGTTCGGATCGCTTTTCAAGTACTCGTCCCACCAGCCGACGATCTGCCGGTGATAGTCGTACACCTCGTCGACGGTGGAGGTCGGCATGCCGTGGCCGCCGTGTGTGTACGCCACCCACTTCACGTCCTTGCCGAGGCGGCGGAGCGCGTAATACATCTCCATCGACTGTCGGAACGGCACGTTGTGGTCCTGCTCGCCGTGCATCAGCAGCAACGGGGTCTTGATGCGATCGGCAGCAAAGATCGCCGAATGCTGAATGTATTTCTGTGGCTGCTCCCAGAGCGTCGCGCCGATGCGATCCTGGCTCTTCTCCGGCGCATGAATGTTCCGCACGCCGAGGCGCGGGCTGTCGGTGTAGAAGCTGATCATGTCGACCTTGCCCGAGATATCGATCGCCGCCTTGAAGCGCGTTGTCTGCGTGATGAGCAGGGCGGTGGCATACCCGCCGTAGCTCGTGCCGGACACTCCGAGTCGCTCACCGTCGGCGATCCCCATGTCGATCAGCTTGTTGGCCGCGGCGGTGACGCCTTTCACCCATGATTCGCCGGGATGTCCGATCTCGAGGTTCACGGAGGGCTGCATCACGGCATAACCGTTCGCGGTGAGGACGTTGATGGTGCCGCTGAACCGATCGTCGAAGAAGTCCTCGTAGATTTCGAAGACGGTCGGGTACCGCTTGCCGGCTTCGTAATTTGCAGGGTAATACAAGACACCGTGCAGTTTCTTCCCGTCGGCGTCGAGGTACGGCACGAGCTCCGTTTTCGTCGCCGCGCCGCTCACAAAGGCGGGATTGGCCGTCGTCAGACGCCGGATGCTGGTGAAATCGGCGTTGGCGGCGAACAGGTCGGCGGGCTGGTTACCCTCGGCGGCGCTGAAGACGAACGTGCTGCCGTCCTTTGACAAGCGGACGTTCGAATAGATCTTGCCGTCGCGGACGAGATCGGTCAGACGCTTGGCCTGGACGTCGTACCGCACGACGCCGCGCTCCCACGCCTTGCGCGACGCGTACGTCAGGTACACGCTGACACCATCGGGGCTCCAGTCGATCACCTGATACCGCGGCGCTTCCTTGTCCTCTTCCGGCATCGGCAGGAAGAGCTCCTTCGCGCCGGATGCAGTGTCGATCAGCCAGAGACCTTTCTTGTCCGACGCCACGAGGCGATCGCCTCGAATGCTCAGACGCACGGCCGAAAACTTCTCGACGTCCTTTTTGTCGCTGTCCTTGTCCGCCGCGTCCGGCTTCTTCGCTTCGTCTGCAACCGGCCCGGCAATTTGCCGCGGCTCGCCGCCGTCGATCGATCCCGTGAAGACCTTCCCGTCCTTCGAATAGGCGTAGGTGCGTCCGTCTCGCGACCAGACGAGCGTGATCCCTTTTGTGGACTTCAGCACCGTCCGCGCCGCGCCGCCTTGCGCGGGCATCGTCCTCACCTCGTTGTCGACGCCGAAGATCACCTCGTAATCAGTTTTCTTCGTGACGTCTTCGGAAAAGGTGAGCGCCGATCCGTCTTCGAGAAGGCTGTACGAGCTGACCCGGCTGTCCGGCAGCACGTCGCGGTTTCGGCCCAGCCGCACGTCATGCGCGACGATGCCACGCTGCGAGGCCATCCTCCGCACATCGTCCCACGCAAGGAACGGCTCCTTCGAGGAGTGAACGACGACGGTGGCCGCAGTCTCGTATTCGAATCGCTTCTTCGCCTCCAGCCGCCAGTCGCCGCTGCGGACCGCGAACAGCACCTCGGAGCCGTCGCGCGACCATTCGAGCTCCGCGTTTTCGGCGGCCCCTTTACCTGGCGGCGACGGGATCGGCCGAAGCGTCGCTGTCGTGCGCTCCCACAGCATGGGCTCGAAGACGCCGTCCTTCAGTGCGAAGAACGCGAGCCGGCTGCTGTCCGGCGACCACTTGAAGCCGCGCACCTGGCGCTTGTCCGGAAACACGTGTTGCGATTTCCCCGTTGCCGTTTCGATGACCCAGACGTCGACGACCGACGGCGGCGTGTAGGTGGGATCCTGAAATCGTGTGTTGTCGATGCCGATGCGGCCGCGAAGCGATCCGGTGGTGGCGGCGAGCCATTTGCCGTCACGGCTCACATCGCCAACCGTGGCGGAGACCGTGTCGAGCACGAACCGATCGACGAGCCTGTCCAGTGAAGCCGTTTGCGCTCCGGCAATTGATGCCCACAGGAGTACGCACAACACGGCAGACAACTCGCGGCGATGACAATGCATGAAATGCTCCTAGCGGTGACGCTATGGTGCATGCGCTCTCTCGCACCGTCAAGGCCGGAATGGGAAATCGTGTCCTGGTTTGGCGTTTGGTTGTAGCGCGAAGGCTTCAGCCGAGCGGGAGCTCGGCCCTTCCGTCATGCGAAAATCTCGCGGACCCGACATCTGAAACCTGTCACGACGTCGTCGAGGTCCAGGTCGTCGTCCTCGTGCAGTGCAATCGGTGGCGTCAATCGGCGGTGAGCCACGACCGTTCGTTCGTCGGGATCGATGACCAGGACGACGAGGACGCCACGGGCCAGGTACTCGCCGACCTTCTCGCGAATCGCGGATGGCCGGTCGTCGGGTGACAACACTTCGACCGCGAGATCGGGTGGACCTTTCCAGAACCCACGAGGAACTGTTGGCAGGCGCTCGCGTCGGATAAATGCGAGGTCCGGCGCTCTGACCGTGTCGGGGTTTGAAGCCAGCTTGCATCCCAGCTCCGTCAATACGTCCCCGAGCCGGCCAGCGTTCACGTGCCGATGCAGCATAGCGCCGAAGGTTACGACGATGCGACCGTGCTGATAGCCGACCGGGCGCATCTTAATGAGCCGGCCTTCGACGAGCTCGTACCGGCAGTCGTCGCCCGGCATGTGCTCGAGTTCGTCGGCGGTAACGAGACGGGTCGACTCGGGCATTGACTGAGGCTTCTGCATGGCATTCTAGCATCGTCATTGCGAGCGGCGTGCCACGTCGATTCCTCAATGAATTCGTCATGATCGCATGCAACTGTTGCAGCCACCGCGATCGTCCGCGCGTGTGCTGGGCGCAGAAACGGAAACTCTCTCAGCGTGTCGGCCGACCAACGGGTCCTTCTCGAACGACACCACCCTGGCGCCTCGGCAAGTCGCTATAATCCGCGGACCCGTGGCTTTAACCGTCGGAACACGTCTCGGCCCGTACGAAATCGGGTCGGCCCTTGGCGCCGGCGGCATGGGCGAGGTCTATCGGGCGCACGATTCGAAACTGAGTCGCGACGTCGCCATCAAGGTGCTGCCGGCCGAATTCAGCGCCCGCCCCGATGCGCTCGCGCGCTTCGAACGCGAAGCCAGGACGGTGGCCGCGCTGTCGCATCCCAACATTCTGGCCATCCACGACTTCGGCACCGACGGCGGCATTGCATACGCCGTCACCGAGCTGCTCGACGGCGAGACGCTGCGCGACGCGCTGGCGCACGGCCCGCTTCCGGTACGGCGAGCCGTCGAGTACGCGATTCAGATGGCGCGCGGGCTCGCTGCGGCACACGACAAGGGGATCGTCCACCGCGATCTGAAACCGGAGAACATCTTCGTCACCGCGGACGACCGCGTGAAGATTCTCGACTTCGGCCTCGCGCGTCAGGACGCGCCGGCCGGCGGCAGCGGAACACTCGCGCCGACGCTCAACAGTCCAACCGAGCCGGGCACCGTGCTCGGAACCGTCGGCTACATGGCGCCCGAACAGGTGCGCGGCACCGCGGTCGACTGGCGCGCCGACATCTTTTCGTTTGGCGCGGTGTTGTACGAGATGGTGACAGGGCAGCGTGCGTTTCAACGGGAGACGGCCGCCGAAACGATGACGGCGATTCTGCGCGAGGATCTGCCGGACGCCGCGCCCGGACGGCCGATTCCGCCATCAGTGGATCGCATCATTCGCCACTGCCTCGAGAAGAAGCCCGAGGCACGGTTCCGCTCCGCGCACGATCTCGCGTTCGCGCTGGAAGCGATCACCAGTCCCTCGTCCTCCACCACGCAGGTCCCCATCGCGATCGACGGGCGCCGGCCGCGCCGATGGTTCATGATGGCCGTGGCGGCGATGAGTATCGCCGTCGCCGCCGCGCTCGGCGTGATGATTGGGCGACGGTCCGTCGGCGCGGTGGCGGTTACGTCATCGGTGCAACTGGGCTTCCGCCAGTTATCGTTCCGCCGCGGCGTGATCAGTTCGGCGCGCTTCGCGCCCGATGGAAAGACCCTGGTCTACAGCGCCTCCTGGGATGGCGCCGATCCACATCTGTTTCTGGCGCGCCTCGAGTTTCCCGGGGCCACGCCGCTGCCTCTTTCGGCCTCGGTCCTGTTCGCGGTATCGCCTGACGCCGAAATGGCGATTGGCGTGAACCTGACCCCGCGCTCGCCCGAAGCGCCGCCTGACGCGACGCTGATGCGCGTGCCCCTGCTCGGCGGCGCCGCACGGCCGGTCGTCGATCACGTCCTGTTCGCCGACTCCGGGCGGGACGGTTTGGCGATCGTGCGGCTCGCCGGATCGCGACAGCGGCTCGAGTACCCGGAAGGAAAGGTGTTGTTCGAAACCGAGGGCGAAATCGGCCATCCGCGCATTTCGCCGGACGGAACACGCGTCGCGTTTCTCGAGTGGCCGGTCAAGTCCGACGATCGCGGTACAGCGGCGGTCGTCGATCGCGCGGGCACAAAACGCACGATTTCGAGCGCGTGGGAAGCGATTCGCGGTCTCGCCTGGCGGCCGGACGGGCGCGAGGTCTGGTACAGCGCGGCGGCCGCGGGCGTGCAGTATGCGATCCGGGGCTCGGTCTCAGGCCCCTCGGACGAACGCCTCATTTACGCGGCGCCCGGCGGCGTGCTGCTCCAGGACATCGCGCACGACGGCAAGGCGCTCGTCACGCTGCACGACCGTTCCACACATGTCGAAGGGTCGTTTAACGGGTCGGATGTTCGGAGCCTGTCGTGGCTCGACTTCCAGTTCGCGCGTGACCTCACCAGGGATGGGCAACGCATCCTCTTCACGCATTCGGGTCAGGGCAGCAGCCCGAGTTACGATGTCTACGTCCGCGACGTTCGCGAGCTCGAGGCGACGCGCATTGGAGAAGGGCAGCCGCAGCAGTTTTCCCCGGACGGTTCTTCCGTGCTTGCCGTCGTGCATGGGCCTCCGGCGAAGGTCGTGATTCTCCCAATCGGGCCGGGCGATCCGAAGACCGTACCGACGGGCGCCGTGACGGTGACGCAGGCGCGGTGGCTGCCCGACGGCCGCCGTCTGCTGATCATCGGCGCAGAGCCGGGCAAGCGCGATCGCGCCTATGTCGCAGAGATCGGCGGAGACGTGCCTCGCGGTATCACGCCCGAGGGCATTACGAACAATGCGGAGCAGGTGCCGCTCTCGCCGGACGGCACGCGCGTCGCCTTCCGCTCGCCCGACGGAACGATCACCGTCTACTCGACGAGGGGTGATGCGCCGGCCGCCGCAACCGGTTTTGCTCCGGGCGAGATGCCGGTCGCGTGGACCGGCGACGGGCACTCGCTGCTGCTGCTCGAACGCAAACCGGAGCGTCGGCTGATCAGCGTCGATCCCGCGACCGGCCGGCGCGCCGTCTTCATGATGTTCAAGCCCTCCGATCCGGCCCTCAGCGGTCCGAGCCAAATTGTCCTGACGCCCGATGGTCGCTCGTACGTCGCGAATTATGGCCGCCGGCAGGACACGCTGTTCCTCGTCGAGGGGCTCAAGTGAGCATTGACAAAGATCGCGCACGCTCCTAGTGTGTCGAGCTGACGCCGCGCTCGCGCGCACGGATATCGGAGGCATTCATGCAGCACGTGCCCCGCATTCGGCCCACCGGCTTCTTCATCTTTGGCACGGTCTTCTCTCGGCCGCGCATCAGAACGTTTTTCGCTGCGCTGCTGTTCGCGGTCGCATGCAGGCCCGCGCTGGCTCAGAGCGTCGGTGCGACGCTCCAGGGAACGATCAACGATCAGCAAGGCGCCATCCTGCCGGGCGCGACGGTCGTCGCCAGGAACCTCGACACGAGCTGGACACGCGATCAAGTGACTGACGAGCGCGGCTGGTTCCGACTGGCAGCGCTTCCTCCAGGGCGCTACGAGTTGCAGGTCGAGCTGGCGGGGTTTGCCAAGCAGCTCCGCACCGGGTTGACGTTGACGACCGGGCAGGAAGCGACCGTCAACGTCACGCTGCAGGTCGCGACACTCGAGGAATCGTTGACGGTGACTGGTGAATCGCCGCTCGTCGAGACGACGCGGAACACGCTCGGCACGACCGTGACGCGGAGCACGCTCGACACGCTGCCGCTCGCCGGCCGGAATTTTGCCGGACTGGCCACGCTCTCCCCGGGGATCGCCGGTGTGGGCGGGGGAGGGGTCAATGCGGCCGGCCAGACGACGCGCAGCAACAGCTATATGGTGGACGGCGTCAGCAACGATCAGATCGTCACGGCCGGACAGCGCGGCGGCTTTTCGCTCGAAGCGGTCCGCGAGTTCGCCGTGATGTCCAATCAGTTTTCCGCCGAATTCGGCCTCGCCTCGGGCGCCGTCGTCAGCGTCATCACGCGCTCCGGCACGAACCAGGTGGAAGGGCGCGTGTTTGCGTTCCATCGCGACGACGCGTTCGACGCGCAGAACCCGTTCTCGAAAGCGCAGGGCTCGGGCAGCTCACCGTTCAGCGAACAACGCTACGGAGGCTTCCTCGGCGGGCCGGTGCTGCGCGATCGCCTCTTCTACTTCGGATCGTACGAGGGCGATCGACAGCGAACGACGTCGGTCATCACGTCGCCGCTCGTGCCGGTGGATCAGCGCGAGACACCCAACCCGAGCGACGGCCACCAGGCGTTCGGAAAAATCGACCAGCGGGTCACCGCGAGCCACACGCTGACCGTCCGCTACCGCGCAGACAAGAGCGGCTCCAATGGTGACGGGATCGGCGGCCTCAATTCCCGGGATCGCGGCACCAACACGAACTCGCTGAACCAGGATGTGGTGGTCAACGAAACGTTCGTGATGTCGTCGCGCGCCCTCAACGAGTTGCGCTTCCAGTTTGCGCGTCAGTCGACGTTCACGGACACGAAGGGCTGGAGCGTCGACGGGATGCCGGAAATCATCCGACCGACGCTCAGAACCGGCAAAGCCTACAACATGCCGCAGGGGCGGGACGAGAACCGCTGGCAGGCGATCAACAACTTCTCGTATTCGTGGCCGACGAATGACTTCAAGGCCGGCGTGGACGTCAGCATCATCCATGCGCCGTCCTTCTTTCCACGATATCGCGACGGCTCGTTCACCTTCTCGACCGATCGGCCGTTCGATTCAGCCGACGCGACGACGTATCCCACGCAGTTCATCCAGGCTCAAGCGGATCCGTGGGTGCGGATGACCGACGACATCTTCAGCTTCTTCGTCCAGGATGCGTGGCGGGTCCGGAGCAGCCTGACCCTCAACGCGGGCGTCCGCTACGATCGGGAAAACGCGTTCCGGCGAATCAACGGCGTCGCCGACGACACGAACAACTGGTCGCCGCGCGCCGGGTTCGTCTGGGATCCGTTCAACACGGGACGCACCGCGATCCGCGGCGGCGCCGGCATCTATGTCGATCAGTCGTTTCTCAATCCGCCGCTCAACGTGGCCCTTGCGCAGCGGGCGCGCGAAACGACGATCGTCAATCCCGGGTACCCCGATCCCTTCAGCCGGGGCACCGTGCAGCTGCCGAGCACGTCGGTGGCCGCGGATCGGATGCTCACGCCGGAAACGCGGTCGGCCAGCCTCGGCGTCAAGCGCGAGGTCATCGCCGGGCTCGCCGTGTCGGTTGACGGCGTGTACAGCCGCGGCTACAACCAGTACAACAATCGCGACCTCAACCCACCGGACGCGCTGACGCGTCTGCGTCCCGATCCGCGATACCTGCGGATCACGCGATACGAGACCGCCGGTCACTCCTGGTACTCGGCGCTGCTGACGAGCGTGGAGCGGCGCCCAAGCAAACGCGTTCCCGGTTTTGGCGTCTCGTACACGCTCTCGCGGACGCTCCGCGACGTTGAGGGCTTTCTCTTTCTCGCGCAGGACCAGAACGATCTCGCGGCTGAAAAGGGATACGGCGACAATCATCGCCGGCACCAGGTGGCAGCGCACACGACATGGACCTTGCCCGGCGGCGTGCAGGTCGCGGGCCTGGTGCAGGCGCGATCGGGGCGTCCGTGGACCATCACGACCGGCGTCGACAGCAACGCCGACACGAACATCAACGACAGGCCGGACCTCGCCGTCCCCGGCGGCGACCCGCGCGACAAGGCGACGTACTTCGCGGGCTTCACCGGCCGCGTGGGGAACCTGCCTCGCAACAGCGCCATCGGCGATTCGTATGTTGCGATCGACACGCGCGTGTCGAAATTCGTGAAGCTGCAGCACTGGCGGATCGAAGGCTTCGTCGAGGCGTTCAACGTGACCAACCGGGTGAACTTCGGCCAGCCGGTCGGTAATCTGCGATCGTCGTCGTTTGGGCGCCCGACGAGCATTCAGGGAACCCCGCGACAGGTGGAGCTCGGACTTCGCTTCGACTTCTGAAGGCGAGCCATGGAGGCGCGGAAGCTATAATGCGTCCTTCCTCCCTTGTCTCTCGTAATCGGCGCGTCGCTCGGCCCCTATCAGATCCTCGCGCCGCTGGGCGTCGGGGGCATGGGCGAGGTGTATCGCGCGCGCGACACGAAGCTCAATCGCGACGTCGCGGTGAAGATTCTGCCGGACGCGTTCGCCAACGATCCCGATCGACTTGCACGGTTTACGCGCGAAGCGCAGACGCTCGCGGCGCTCAACCACCCGCACATCGCGCACATTCACGGCCTCGAAGAAAGCGGCGGTGTTCGCGCGCTCGTGATGGAGCTGGTCGAAGGCGAGGATCTCGCGCAGCAGATCGCACGCGGGGCGATTCCACTCGACGAGGCGCTGCCCATCGCGAAACAGATCGCCGAAGCGCTCGAAGCGGCGCATGAGCAAGGCATCATTCATCGCGATCTCAAGCCCGCGAACGTCAAGATCCGGCCCGATGGCACGGTCAAGGTATTGGATTTCGGGCTGGCGAAGGCGCTCGATCCGATCGTTGTCGGAGGCGGCCTTCAGGCCGGCCCTCTCGCAGCGATGAACTCGCCAACGATCATGAGTCCGGCCGCCATGACTGGCGCAGGCATCATCCTCGGAACAGCCGCGTACATGAGTCCGGAGCAGGCGCGCGGCAAGAACGTCGACAAGCGGGCAGATATCTGGGCGTTCGGATGCGTGCTCTTCGAAATGCTCGCCGGCCGGCCGACGTTCGCGGGCGAATCCGTCACCGACATCGTCGCCGCCGTCGTCAAGGAATCGCCGGACTGGTCAGCGCTGCCGGCGGACACGCCCAGGGCAATACGCCGCCTGCTGCAGCGTTGCCTCGAGAAAGATCCGAGGCAGCGCCTCCGCGACATCGGCGACGCGCGGCTGGAGCTCGAGGCCGCGCGCGTGATGGACGATGTCCTTGCGCCAGTCGCTGCCGCGCCGGCGGAGCTGCACAGTCGACGCAGTTGGCTCCCGTGGGCCATCGCCGCGATCGCTGTCGTCTCCGCTGCCGGGTTCGCGTGGCGCGGCCGCGTGCCCGGGAACGACTCGGCGCGCTGGGAATCGTTCACACAGCTCACCGATCAGACGGGCGAGGAGGATACGCCGGCCTTGTCGCCGGATGGCTCCACCATCGCGTACGCCAGCCGCGCGCGCGGCACGTGGGACATCTACGCCCAGCGCGTCGGCGGACGCAACCCGATCGTGATTGCCGGCGACGCGAAGCGGAACGAACGATCGCCGGCGTTCTCGCCGGACGGTGCGAGCCTCGCGTTTCACGAGTCGGACAGCGAGGGCGGTATCTTCGTCGCCGGCGCCACCGGCGAGTCGACGCGGCGGCTCACCGACTTCGGCTTCCATCCCGCCTGGTCGCCGGATGGCCGCCGCATCGTCTTCTGCACGGAGGAAATCACCGATCCGTACTCGCGCAGCTCCGTCAGCGCGCTCTGGATCGTCGACGCGGCCGGCGGCTCGCCGAAGAAAATCTTCGAGGGCGACGCAGCGGAGCCGGCCTGGTCGCCCTCCGGCGCGCGCATCGCATTCTTTGCGACGATTCAAGGACAGCGGGATCTATTCACCATCCCGGCCGAAGGCGGAACAGCCGCGCCGGTCATGAACGACGCGCCGCTGGATTGGGGCCCGGCGTGGTCGCCCGACGGCCGGTTTCTCTACTTCGCCAGCGATCGCGGCGGCTCCATGAATCTCTGGCGCATCGGGATCGATCAGCCTTCCGGCCACGCTACCGGCACGCCAGAACCGGTCACGACCGGCGTCCAGGTCGCCGCAGATTTGCCGACGCTGTCGCGGGACGGCGCGCGGCTGGTCTTTCGCTCACGTCTCGCATGGTCCAATCCGGCCGTCATTCCGCTCGATCCTGCGGCGGAACGACTCGATGAGCCGAAACCGCTCGTTCAACGCACCGGGATCCTGTTTCCGACGGGTGTATCGCCCGACGGTGCGTGGCTGGCGCTTGGGACGAACGGCGACCGACGTGAAGACGTCTTCGTTTGCCGCGCCGACGGATCCGAATTGCGGCGGATCATGGACGATGTCTTTCGCGATCGGGGAGCCGTGTGGACGCCGGATGGCAGCCGCCTCGCGTTCTATTCGAATCGAAGCGGCAGATATCAAATCTGGACGATCAAGCCTGACGGCAGCGCGCTCACAAGGATTTCTGACGTGGCGGACGGCGAGCTTCTTTTTCCGCTGTATTCGCCGAAGGGCGACCGCCTGATCGCCAGCGTTCTTCAAACGGGCGTGAGGAATTCGCTCCTGTTCGATCTCGCGAAATCGTCACCTACTGCGCCTGTCGAGCTGCGCGGTGTCGAGGTCGCGGGAGGTCACGTCACGCCGATGGTGTGGTCGCCCGACGGCCGCCGCGTCGCCGGCCCGATCGTGAGCTCGGGCGGGCGGCAGATCGGTGTGGCCGTCTACGATCTCGCGGCTCGCAAAACGACGAAAATCAGCGACGACGACAGCAACTATGCGGTCGGTTGGCTGCCCGACAGCCGGCGGCTGATCACCTTGAACGGCGACACCGAGATCGTCCTGCTCGACGCCGACACCGGCCGGCGACGCGTGCTCACGATGCCGAAGCCGTTTCGCATTCGCGACGACGCGCTCGTCGTCGCGCCTGATGGGAAGGCGATCTATGTGGGCGCGCTCCAGGCCGAAGCCGACGTGTGGATGGTGACTCAGAAAGTACGAAGTACGAAGTGAGCACGAAGTGAGAAAGCACAACCTGGACGCAGGAACGTCGCAGTGGCATTGAGTGTCGGTACCCGGACTTCGGACCGCTCCGCGGGGCCCCCCGGTTTGCCGCATTGATCCGCGAGCTGGACGAGGTGAAGCAGAAGCGCTAAGAGCGGGTCATTCCGCAAACACGCGAGCGGCAGCAAAAGAGAGGTCTGATATCGTCGCCGACGTCACGGCCCGCTGTTCGTCGGCGGTGACGATCAATTCGTATTCCGAGCCGCGCAACACGTGGATTTCGAGGCTGTTGTTTACAGGATCGACAATCCAGTACTCAGGAACGCGGAATTGTGCCAACAGCTGCATTTTGCGTCCCCGGTCGCGGGCTTCGGTGCTGGCGGAAAGGACTTCGATCGCCAGGTCGGGTGCGGCACGAGTCGCCTGCCAATCCTGAACGAGGTGACGACGCTCCTTGCGAAAAAACACGACGTCGGGTTGGACCACGTTGTGCTCGGTGAAGACGATGTCGATAGGCGACTCCAGCAGAAGGCCGCCCGTGGTTCGTTCGTACTCGACGAGAATCTCGATGATGTGGAGCACAACACGCTGATGTCTGGGAAAGGGCGATGGAACCACAATCACCTCGCCGTCATACAGCTCGTACCGGCGGCCGTCGTCTGGCCACTGCTGCAGCTCGGCGAAAGTGACGCGTCGATCCGTCGCGTTCATGAACCGCATTCTACATCGTCGTGCGAGAAGCGTGCCGCGGCCGATTCGAGCGTTTTCTCGAAGGAAGTCATGCAAATCGCCGCTCCGCGTACGCAGAGATTGCCCCGTCGTCGCCGCGGCGTGTGGGAGAATCTGCGCCACGGATCACCGCTCGATGACTGGAGACTGACGACTCTGCAACCATGCCGCTCCTGATTGGCGCATCCCTCGGACCGTATCAGGTCCTCGCGCCGCTGGGCGCAGGCGGCATGGGCGAGGTGTTTCGCGCGCGCGACACGAAGCTCAATCGCGACGTGGCGCTGAAGATTCTGCCGGAGGCCTTCGCGAACGATCCCAATCGCCTTGCGCGGTTCACGCGCGAAGCGCAGACGCTCGCGGCGCTCAATCATCCGCACATCGCGCATATCTACGGTTTGGATGAAGCGCCGAATCCCGAACCCCGAATCCCAAATCCCGGTGCGGTTCGGTTCTTGGTCATGGAGCTCGTCGAAGGGGAGGATCTCGCGGGCCGGATCGCACGCGGGCCGATCCCGTTCGACGAGGCGCTGCCGATCGCGAAGCAAATCGCAGAAGCGCTCGAAGCCGCGCACGAGCAGGGCATCATCCATCGCGATCTGAAGCCGGCCAACATCAAGATGCGCCCGGACGGCACGGTGAAGGTGTTGGATTTCGGCCTTGCGAAGGCGCTTGAAGGGCCAGGAGGGTCGGGTAGGTCCGGTGGGTTGTCGCAGTCGCCGACGCTCACCACGCCTGCGATGACCGCCGCGGGCATCATCCTCGGCACTGCCGCGTACATGGCGCCCGAACAGGCGAAGGGCAAGCCGGTCGACAAGCGGGCCGACATCTGGGCGTTTGGTGTCGTGCTCTACGAAATGCTCACGGGCCGCACGCTGTTTGGGGCCGACAGCATCGCCGAGACGATTGGGCATGTTGTCAGCCGCGAGCCCGACTGGGCGGTCCTGCCGGCCATGACACCGAGCAGCGTCCGCCATATCCTGCGCCGCTGTCTGGCGAAAGATCCGAGAGAACGACTGCACGACATTGCCGACGCGCGCATCGAGCTGCAGGATCCACAGCGTTCGGTGATTGCTGGCGTCGCCGCGCCCGCGTCTCGATCGCTGCCCCGCGCCGTTGCGCTGTTCGCGACCGGGGCGGTGGCCGCCGGCGTCCTCGTGTACTTCGGCGTACGGACGACTCCCGCAAGCGCGCCCGTCCGCAGGTTCGCCGTGTCGGGACTGACGCCGCTGGTCGTCGACCCATATCAGACGCTGACGCTCTCACCAGATGGGCGCTCGCTGGCCTTTCGCGGCCGCGGTCCCGATGGCACCGTTCGCATCTTCGTGCGGGCCCTCGACTCTCTGCAGCTCAAGGCTCTTCCAGATACTAATGGTGCCAAGGAGCCGTTCTTTTCAGCCGATGGTCAGTCGATTGGCTTTTTCGTCGGAGACACGCTGAGGAGAATCAGCATGACGGGAGGCTCGTCGCGGACCATCGTGTCCAAGGTCGCCGAGGCAACCGGCGGAACATGGATGGACGATGGATCGATCGTGTTCGTCGGCGACGGCGACATCGGCGTGCAGCGGGTGGCATCCGCTGGCGGAACGCCCGAACGCCTGTTCTCGGTGGATCGGTCCGCCGGCCAGAGCACCGTCGCGGCGCCCTGGGGGTTGCCAGGCAGCCGCGGAGTGCTCCTGTCCGTTCGGCAGGCCGACAGATTCGACGTCTCCATCCTGTCGCTGAAAGATCGGACGCTCCACCGCCTGGTCGAGGACGCCTACTCGCCGGTCTGGTCGTCCACGGGACACGTGCTGTTTCAACAAGGCGGCTCGATTCTGGCGCTTCCATTCGACAGCCAGCGCCTGGTCGCGACGGGTTCGGCCTTCCCGGTAACGGAGATCACGCCCAGAATCAGCTATCAGACGCGATTGTTCGCCGTGGCGACCGACGGGACGTTTGTCTACGTGCCGCCCGCACCGGCGGGCGAAGGCGAGTGGGCGGCGGTGTGGGTCGATCGCGGCGGCCGCGAAACGCTCATCAGCACGTTCGATCGCGTCGCCGATACGCCGCGTCTATCGCCGGATGGCCGCCGGATTGCCTTTCGGACGCCCGCGCCAAACTGCGACGTGTGGGTTCGCGATCTCGCGCGCGGGACGAACACGCGCGTGACGCATCACGGCGACAATCATGGCGTTGCGTGGACCTCCGACGGGTTGCGGGTCACGGTCGCGAGGAAGCGCGGCGACGCCACCGACATCGTGGCGCTGCCGGGAGATGGAAGCGGTCCTGACGAAACGATCGCGAGCTTTCCCGGCGATGGGGCCATTCCGCTCGCGTGGCTTTCGCGCGGCGACGCGCTCCTTGTCGAGCACACGGGAACACAAACGGCCAAGGACATCAGTCTGGTATCTGGCCGCGGCGCTCCGCCGAAAACCCTGGTGGATTCCGCGTACGACGATACGGGTGCGGCGTTCTCGCCGGACGGCCGCTACATCGTGTATGTCTCGAACGAATCCGGCCGTCCCGAAGTGTACGTGCGCCCGTATATGGCGCCCGGCCCCCGTATTCAGATCTCCGCGGACGGCGGTGTCGAACCCGTGTGGTCGCGATCCGGTAGCGAGCTGTTCTTCCGCCAGGGGCGTGACATGCTGACGGCAGCCATCCGCACGGTGCCGGAATTCTCAGCCCAGCGGCCCGTTGTCGTGTTCTCGGGCGACTATGCCTTTGGGCCGCTCTCGGCCAACTACGACGTGTCCGCCGACGGCGCCCGGTTTCTCATGATGAAGGGCCGGCAGTGGGTCGAAGGTCAGGTAGTCGTCGTGCTGAACTGGTTCACTGAATGGAAGCCGCCAGCCTCCGGAGCGGCTCGCTGATGCCCCTGACGAGCGGTACCCGTCTCGGTCCTTACGAGGTCGTCGCTCCGCTCGGCGCGGGCGGCATGGGCGAGGTGTATCGCGCGCGCGACACGAAGCTCAATCGCGACGTCGCGGTGAAAATTCTGCCGGACGCCTTCGCGAACGATCCGGATCGGCTGGCGCGCTTCACGCGCGAAGCGCAGACGCTCGCGGCGCTCAATCATCCGCATATCGCGCATATCTACGGCTTGGATGAAGCGCCGAATCCCGAACCCCGAATCCCACATCCCAGCGCCGTTCGGTTCTTGGTGATGGAGCTCGTCGAAGGCGAAGATCTCGCGCACAGGATCGCGCGCGGGATGATTCCGATCGACGAGGCGCTGCCGATCGCCAAACAGATCGCCGAGGCGCTCGAGGCGGCGCACGAACAAGGAATCATCCACCGCGATCTGAAGCCGGCGAACGTCAAGGTCCGGCCCGATGGAACGGTGAAGGTCCTCGACTTCGGTCTGGCGAAGGCGCTTGAAGGGTCAGGTGGGTCGGGTAGGTCTGGTGGGTTGTCGCAGTCACCGACGCTCACCACACCCGCGATGACGGCCGGGGGTGTCATCCTCGGAACCGCCGCCTACATGGCGCCCGAGCAGGCGAAGGGCAAGGCCGTCGACAAGCGCGCCGACATCTGGGCGCTTGGCAGCGTGCTCTTCGAGATGCTGACCGGCGAGACGCTCTTCGCCGGCGAGACGATGTCCGAGATGCTTGCGGCCGTGATCAAAGACCCGCCGCGGTTGGATCGGCTGCCGGCCAACACGCCGACGGCGATCCGCCGCCTGCTCGCGCGGTGTCTCGAGCGCGACCCGAGGCTGCGCTTGCGCGATATCGGCGAGGCCCGCATCCTGCTCGACCAGCCGTTGACGCTCGATCACGACGCCGCAGCCGCGTCCGTGTCTGCGTCGCGCGTGTCGCGCGGCGCGCTCTGGACGCTCGTGGCTGGCGCGATGGCGCTCGCGGCGGCGGCCGGCGCGATCGCCTGGCGTGTGAAGCCGTCGCCGGTCGGGCCGGTGCGGCGCCTCGAGTTGCCAGCGGCAATTGCCGCGGCGAGCAGCTTTGCGGTTGCGCCGGACGGCTCCAAGATTGCGTACTTTGCCGGCGGTCATCTCTACGTGCGCGCGTTCGACTCGCTCGACGCGCGGGATCTCGGCGTCGTGCACGTCACGAGTGACAAGCCGTTCTGGTCGCCCGACAGCAAGACGATTGGTTTCACTGCCGAAGGCACGATCAGGAGCGTCCCGGCTGACGGCGGGCCGGCCTTCGTCATCTGCAAGATCCCCGTGTCGGGGCAGGCAATGGGTGCGGCGTGGCGGAGCGACGGGACGATTGTCTTCTCCGTATGGCGCGAGAGCCTCTACAGAGTGCCGGCGTCTGGCGGCACGCCTGAGGTCTACGTGGCGTTCGATCCAGCGACCGAGGTCGATGTCCACAGCGTCTCGGCGTTGCCCGACAACCGGGTGGTGGTGTCGATTCATCTGCGAACGGCCGATCCGACCTACCGTGTCGAACTCATCGATCCAGGTGGGAGCCATCGACGCACCGTGCTGCTATCCGACCCGGCCGTCAATGCCGCCCAGCATGCGGCGCCGGACTACCTCGTCTTCCACCGGTTCGGCGCGAACGAGGGTCTCTGGGCGGTGCGATTTACCGACGGTCCGATCGATCTGGCCAAGGCGGTGCTGATCGCGCCCGGGGCGACCGAATTCCATGCGGCTGATGATGGCACGCTCGTGTTGCTCTCGCCTGCCGCGACGCCGAAATCCGGGCTCGTCTGGATGGACCGGAAGGGAGCACTGTCGCCGATCGCCGGATCGGCCTTCGATCGGGGGCTGGGGCGTGGCGGCCGGTGGAGCCTCGCGCTCTCACCGGATGGCCGCCGCGCGGCATTTGCCGTTGCGTTCGATTCACGGCCGAGCCTCGTCGTCCGCGACCTCGAGACCGGCGTCGATAACCGTCTCACCGTCCGGGCCTCGGACATCGGGTGGTCCGATAGCCCTGCGTGGCTTCCGTCCGGAGAGCACCTGTTGTATGCGACCGGGACGCCCGAGGCCCCGAAGATCGTGCAGCGAAGCGCAGACGGCACCGGCGAGGCGCGCGAGATCGGCGTGGGCATGTTCGCCCGCGTGTCACCCGATGGACACCAGCTTCTCTATCTTCTCGACGATCGCGGTCGAGGGCGCTTCCGCTATGCAACGCTGTCTGCCGATGGCGCCGTCGGACCGGCGCAGAAGCTGTTTCCGGGAGACGACGAACCAAATGTGAACTGGTTCGACCTCGCGCCGGATGCGAGCGTGCTGGTGTACGCGATGAACCAGCCAGGTGGCCAGTCGAACATCTTTCTCACCCAGTTTCCGAGCGGTGCCGGACGGTGGCAAGTGACGATCGATGGCGGGACGCTGCCGCGTTTCTCGCGCGACGGCCGTGAGATCTTCTATCTGACCGGGTCACGCGACGCGGGTGGCCGGCCGCGTGGGCAGTTCAACGCCGTACCGGTGACGCTGCACCCGGCGGTGAAGCTCGGCGTGCCGGCAATCCTGTTTGACGAAGCGACGGTCGGGCTCAACGGGCCGACCCTTGGCTGGTTCGACGTCGCGCGCGATGGCCGATTCCTCATGTCGCGCATGGTCGCCCCTGCGGCCGGAGACGCCCGACGACTCGTCCTCGTCCAGAACTGGATCGCGGCGATGGGGAAGTGAGCGTGGTGCCCATGCTGGAGCGGGAGCGTGAGTCCGCCGACACAACCGACCTGGTCCGACCGTGCGGGCAGGAGGTCGAAAGACAAGCGATACTGGGGTGACCGTCCTATGCGAATCGACATTCCCGCACGGCCGGCGGATACTAGCGTCGAAGCGGAGCGAGTCCAGATCGAGCTGCTGCGCGCGGCACCGGTGGCCCGGCGTCTTCAACTCGCGTTGTCGCTGTCGGCGACGGTTATTGGTGCAGCCCGGCGGGCGCTCGAGCGATCGCGTCCCAACGCGTCGAGGCGGGAGCTGGATGTGCGATTCGTCGAGCTGCACTACGGGTCCGATCTCGCGGCCGCCGTCCAACAAGATCTCGTCCGGCGCGAGCGCTTGCCGTCCGCATGACGGAATCGGACCTCGTCGCGGCGCTGCGCCCCGTCGCTGATGCGCTCGACACTCTGGAAGTGCGTTACTACCTCACGGGATCGATTGCGAGCTCCGCGCACGGCGTGGCTCGCGCCAGCCTCGACGCCGACGTTGTTGCCGAGCTCGAGCCGGAGCACGTCGATCCATTGACAAGCCGCCTTGTCGGTGATTACTACGTGCCATCTGACCACATGCGGGCAGCCGTTGCCGAGCGGCGAACCTTCAACCTCATTCATCTGGCCACAATGTTCAAGGTTGATGTGTTCGTGTCAAAACGCAGACCGTTCGATCGGCAGGCTGCCGACCGCGCACGCCTGCAGACGATCGGTGACAATCCGGCGTCCCCACCATTTCTGGTGGCCTCCCCGGAAGACACCGTGCTGGCAAAGCTCGAGTGGTTTCGTCGCGGCGGCGAGACGTCCGAACGACAATGGTGGGACATTGTCGGCGTTCTGAGAGTTGCCGGGGACGCCGATCGTGAATACCTGCGACATTGGGCCGCCTCCCTTGATGTCACGGACCTCCTCGAGCAGGCATTCGAGGCCGCGAGCTCTTAATCCAACGTCGCAAGCGCCGACCGCTTCTACGGGCGGTGCACGCGGCGAACCAGTCTGTCGTTCCCGCTATAATCCACGGATTCATCAGCGCGACTCCAGGCAGACATACAACGTCGCGTCCGACGGCCGCTTCATCATGATGCGCGCGACCGATGATCGGAGTGCGGCGGAAGTTCGCATCACGCTGAACTGCTTTGCCGATCTCCGGCGCGCTGCCGCGCGATGACGCGTCGCCCGCAACTCAGAATTTGTATTGGAGTCCGGCCTGCAGCGTCCTCGGCGCGTACTGTGTCGCGCCGCTGAGCACCCGCCCGAAGTTCACGTTCGAGATGTCCGCTGTCGGGAAGCCGTACTGCACGCTGTTGAAGGCGTTGTAGGCTTCGAAGCGGACCGTGAAGGTGTGCCGCCACGGCATTCGAAACGTCTTGTAGAGGCCGAAGTCGACCGTCGCCTGGCCGTCGCCGAAGAATGTGTTGCGGCCCACCACCTGATCGCCTTCACCGAATTCAGCCGTCCGGAACTTCGCGCGCGAGAGGATCTGCGTCGACGTCGCCGGATCGCCGACGACCGAGCCGAGGATCGAGGGATCGAGCAGGATGGGGCGGTTTTCAGAAAAGCCGTCGAAGTTGAGGTCGCGGGCCGTGTCGGTCACGGTGAACGGCGTGCCGTGCGCCAGCCGGAGAATGCCCGAGAGCGTCCAGCCGCCGGCCAGCGAGCCGGCGAGATCGGTTCGATTCCGCAGGAACGGCAGCCGATAGCTGCCGTTGAATGCGAAGCGGTGCGGCGTGTGGAAGCGCCCGTAGCCTTTCGCAAACCGTTTCTCGGGCCCCAGCTGATTGCTGTCGCCGGCGCCGACGGCGGTTGCCTCCGACGTCGTGTCCTCGGTGAGGCTGTACGTGTAATTGGTCTGGAACCACAGGCCCGAGGCGATCCGGTGGACCCACTCGATCTGGACCGCGTCGTACCAGCTCTGCGAGGCGTTGGAGACCACGAGGTTCGTCGTGTAGAGCGGATTGGGCCGGCGCTCGTTGGTCCGCGGCACTCGAAAGCTGATCTCGTTGTCCGCGATGGGCACCGGTTGCGGGCACGTGGCGTTCGTGGCGATGCCCGGCAGGCCCGTGCCTGCGCAGGCGACGTCCGCCGCAACGCGATCGATCGTCCGGCCGCGGAGATCGGGGAAACCCGCCGCCGGCGCGTTGTTCGGATGATCGACGACCAGGACCGGACCGTTCAGCGGCGAGCGCGGCAGGTTATCTTGCGTGTAACGGAGCAGGCCGATGCCGCGCGTTCCCGTGTAGGTCACGCGCATGGACGAATTCCACGGCATCCGCCGCTCGACGGTGAGATTCCACTGGCGGGTTCGCGGCATCTCGAGGTCGGGGCTGGCAATCGTGATCATGTGACGCGACGTTTGAGGACCCGGCACGAAGACGAATCCATTCGTCGGGTCTGCGACGTGGAGGATGTCTGGTACCGTGCTGAACGTCCGCGCCAGCGCAGTGGGCGGATTCGTCCGCAGGCTCGCGCCGGTCTGCGAGAACACCGACTGGAAGATCCGGCCGTCGTACAGCCCGAAGCCGCCGCGAATCGAGAACGCGCCCGCTCCGCCGCCTGCCAGCGTGCGGAGCCAGCCCTTCGACCAGTCGGGCGACCAGGCGACGCCGAGCCGTGGCTGAATGTTGTTCGTGTCGCTGGCAATGCCGTAGTCGATTCGGCCCGCAGCATCCGTCGGCGCCTGCACGAACTCGTACCGCACGCCGAGATTGAGCGTCAGGTGAGGAGAGAGGCGCCAGTTGTCCTCCGCGTACGCGTTGTACTCGTTCATCCGGTTCTCCAGGAAGAACGGGCCCCAGGCGGTTGAAAAGCTCTGCACGCAGCCGTCGAGAAAGGCGGCATACGAGGTCGCGTACGTCACGCCGCCGCACACGGCGTTGAAGCTCCAGGATCCGCGCGAGTTGTTGTCGGCGAGATCGTCGAGCTGCTGGAAGCGGAAGTCGACGCCCGACTTGAACTGGTGCGTCCGTCCGAAGAGCCTGGTCAGGTTCGCGACGAGTTGATGGTCCGTCTGGTCGCGGTGAATCGGGAAGTTGCCCGCGTTGCCGATGAGCGTTCCCGACACCGGCGAATTGGCGAAGCGCACGATGGGCGTGGTGTTGCCTGCGGCGATGTCGACGCGCGTGTGGCGCAGGCCGAGGCCGTACCGGATCTCCCCAGTCGTGGCGGCGCCCAACACCTGGGTCCACGTCACGCCGACGTTGCTCTGCCGGTTGTTCTGCCGCGCCTGTTCCCCGATGATGACATCGTCGGATTCGAAGATCTGCTTCGTGTACTGGTAGCGCGCCGTCAAGGTGTGCGCCGCCTGTGCCCAATCCCCGCGTATCGAATGGTCGTCGGCGGGCCGGTTGATGGCCTGGCGTGTCTGATACGTGCGGTTGCTCCGCGGATCGTTCGGCACGGCTCCGGCTGGATAGCGCCCGAGGATGTTGTCGATGAACGCGCGGTTGGCCGGCGTGTCGTTGCCGCGCGTCAAGCGCGGCAGGCTCAGCTCGGACGGCAGAAAGAGGTCGCGCGTGTAAGTCTGAAAGCCTTCGAAGCGCTGATGGTCCATGCTGGCGAATCCGAACAACGTGTTCCGGCGAATCGGAAAGCCGGCGGTGTAGCCGAATTGATCTCGTTCGTTGTTCGGTTTGGCCAGGGCGAATGCGCTCTGCGCGTTCCATGTGCTGTGCTGATCGTACTCGTACGCTTCGCCGCGGGTCTGGTTCGTGCCCGATTTGGTCTGCACCAGCACGACCGCGCCGAAGCCGCGGCCGAATTCGGCCGAGTAGGTGTTGGTGATGACCTGGAATTCCTTGATCGTGGCGAGCGCGGCGCCCTGCCGGTGCTGATTCTCCGACGAGTCGTCGTTGTTCACGCCGTTGATCTGGAATGTCGTGCCCCGTGTGCCGGTGCCGTTGAAGTTGATCGATGAGCCAGACGAAGCGGTCGGGTTGTTCTGGCCGCTGGTCGGATTCTCGGCGAAGCCGGCGAAGGTTTCCGCCAGCGCGAGGAAGCTGCCCCGGTTGGCGGTGGGCCGTTCGTCGATCTGCTCCTCGCCCAGCGCATGCTTGATTTCGCCGTTGGTCACGTTGATCGGCGGCGCCTCGGCGTGCACCGTGACCGTTTCGGCCACCGTCGCCGGCACCAGCTCGAAATCGACGACGCGCGTGTCGTTCAGGGTGATGGCGACCTGCTGGTGGACGACCGCCTTGAAGCCCGCCAGCGTGGCGGTAACCTCGTAGAGGCCGATGGGCAGAAACGACAGAACGTAGTACCCGGCCCCGTTGGTCACCGTCTCCCGGGTCTGTCCGGTGTCGCGGCTTCGCGCAGAGACGGTCGTGCCCGGCAGGACGCCGCCGCCTTGATCCTTGATCGTGCCCTGCAGCGTGCCGGTGACCGTTTGCGCGTACGAGAGGGCGGGAATCAGGACGAAGAGCAACAGCACGCGGGCGATCATGAGAGTGAGCCTCCGGTGAGACGGATGATACGCGAGTCGCCGTCGTGCGCTGTGTGTAATAATTCGCCCGCTCCCGTCACGACCGCCGCTTCAGGATGATGCGTGCGCCCGACAATGGGGCGCGGCGGACGTTCGCATCACGCTGAACGGGTTCGCCGATCTCCGACGGACTGCCGCGCGATGACGCACGATACCGAGTCTCCTGAATCGCTGGCCTGGGCGGAGCTCCAGCGCCGGGGCTCAATCCGTCCGCGCTACCTGCGCGGCTTGCAGGACGAGATCTCCGCGGAGCTCGCGCGCTGCCTCGATCCCGTCGTCCACGAGCAGGATATCCGTCCGTACGGCGCGATCGTTGCGCGCGAGATGCCGCACCTGGATCGGCTCGGCCGCCTGATCCCGACCGAAGGTCTCGATCCCGACGCCGTCCGCAGCCTCGCCGACGGGCGGCATAGCGTGATGCTCAACGTGAAGGGCGAGTCACCGCAGCTTCTGCTGCTCAACGAGAGCATGGATACGGATCAGGATTACGCCTCGCACGCGGTCTGGGTGGACGGCTTGATCGTCTGCAACGACGCCGCCGGCGTCGTGCGCATCGTCACCGACAGCTCGGTGACGGTGGTCGAAGGACGGCGATGGATTGCCAAAGATCTGGTGTTCGAAGCCGCAGAAGACATCGTCGAGGCGGTGCCCGCGTCGAATCCGCAGGTCGTCCGGCGTCTGTTGGAGATCGCGCACCATCGGATCAGTCCGAACCGAATCGGCGCGATGTTGCTCTACCTGCTTCAGGAGGACGAAGGCGCCTCCCGGCGCCGCGGCGGCGGCGTGCCGCTCGCGGCGCTGGGCCTGTCCGTACTCGACGAGGCGCACGAGCCGCTGCTGATCCATCAGGCGCGGTATCGCGATGGCGCGCTGCTCATTGGGCAGGACGGGCGGCTGCTCGCGGCGAACGTGATCGTGCGGCCGACTCGCGCCAGCGAGGAGGCGGTGCCCGCGACAAAAGGCACGCGGCACTCGTCGGCCGCGCGCCACACGTACGATTGTCCGGAGGTTCTGGCGTTCGTCGTATCGACCGACGGTCCGGTGACGGTCTTCAGCGACGGCAAGCGGGTCGCGGAGCTGAAGACGGCGAATCCGCCCGAGCGGCCGAAAACCGTTGAGCGGATCGGGGAGTTGACTGCGCTGCGTCGCGGAGAGCGGAGGAATGCGTAGAGGACAAGTACGAAGTGAGAAGTACGAAGTTCGACGCTGATTCTAGACTTCGGATTTCTGACCTTCCCGTTTCGCGGTGAGTGCCTGAGCCTTCCGGCGATAGCCGTCGAGCAGCGCGAGCGTTACCGGCCCTGGTGTGCCGGATCCAATGCGCCGATCGTCCACCCGCACAATGGGCACCACCTCGCGCGTGGTGCTGGTGAGGAATGACTCGTCGGCGCCGAACAGGTCGTCGTCTCGCAGCACCGCCTCACGGACGAGAATGCCCGCCTCCTGGCCAACCTCGAATAGGAACTCCCGTGTGATTCCCGGCAGCAGACCGGCGTCGATCGGCGGCGTCAGGGCGGCGCCGTTCTTGACGATGAACAGGTTCGACTGCGTGCATTCGGCGAGCTCCCCCTTGTAGTTCCGCATGACGCCTTCGAATCCGCCGCGGCGGAAGGCCTCCTGCATGGCCAGCGCGTTGTTCAGCAGATTGTTCGACTTGATCAGCGGATTCACGGTTCCGGGATGGTTCCGCACGATGGGGACGAGCGCGACGCCGACGCCGCGCTCGAACACCTCGCGCGGCGGGCCGACGTTCGGTTTGACGATGACGACGACCGATGGCGTCGGCGTTGCGGCGGGGTCGTAGGTGAGCTCGCCGACGCCGCGTGTGACCAGAATCCGGATGTAGGCTTCGCGGTCCGGGCCATCGCCCAGCTGCGCCGTGCGCATGGTCTCGCGAAACCGCGCGTCGATTTGCGTGTCGGTGAGCGGCACGCCGAGCGCCAGCATGTCGGCCGATCGGCGGAGGCGGCGCATGTGGCGCTCGAAGAGAAACGGCTGGCCGTTGTAGGTCCGCAGCGTCTCGTAGACGCCTTCGCCGTACAGAAACCCGTGATCGAACACCGAGATGACGGCGTGCTCCTGATTGGAGACGCGGCCGTTCACGTTCACCGTTGCTGCCATGCTGGGAGCGTACAACAGCGGAAAACAGCGGTCCACCACAAAGGACACCAAGGACACAAAGGCTCAAACCTGTGAGGTAATATTCTTCGTGCCCTTTGTGTCCTTTGTGGTAACTCATGCCGGCTCATTACCCGGATGCGTGTCCTGAACACCGCCCAGATGCGCGAAGCCGATCGCCGGACGATCGAAGAGATCGGCATTCCGTCGCTCGTCCTCATGGAGAATGCCGGCCGGCAGGCGGTGGCGGCCATGGAGGCGATGTACAGCGATCTCATGGATCGCCAGATCGCCGTGCTGTGCGGCCGCGGCAACAACGGCGGCGACGGGTTCGTCGTCGCGCGCACGCTGGTGCAGCGCGGCGGCGACGTGTCGGTCTTCCTGCTGGGCCGCGTCGCGGAGGTTCGCGGCGATGCCCGCATCAACCTCGAAATTCTCGGCCGGCTCGGCGTCACCGTGGTAGAGATCGCGGACAGCCAGGCGTGGGAGCTGCATTTTTCAGAGGTCAGCGATTGCACGCTGATCGTCGACGCCATTTTTGGCACCGGACTCAACGCGCCGTTGAGCGGCCTGATTGAATCGGTCGTCGCCGACGTGAACGCGTCCGCGATTCCAGTCGTGGCGATCGATCTGCCGTCGGGGCTGTCCGCCGACTCGCCGGATTCGATTGGACCGTCCATCGAGGCGGGTCTCACCGTGACGCTCGCCGCGCCCAAGCTGCCGCTCGTGCTGCCCCCGGGAGAGACGCACGCGGGCGACATCGTGATTGCCGATATCGGCATTCCCGCCGACGTGCTGGAGTCGCTCGACGGTCCCCGAGTCGAGCTGCTGACGCGCGCGTCGATGCGCGAGCTGATCGCCCCGCGCACGGCCGACAGTCACAAGGGTGATTACGGCCACGTGCTCGTCGTCGCCGGATCGCCGGGCAAGACAGGCGCCGCTCATCTTGCCGCCGTCGGAGCGCTTCGGTCCGGCGCGGGGCTGGTCACCGTTGCGACACCAGCGGGGTGCCAGCCAATTCTTGCGGCGATGGGCGCCGAGTACATGACCGAAGCCCTGCGGGAGACGGAGGCCGGGCTGCACGGCGACGGTGTCGATCGCGTGCTCGAGATGGCGCGCGACGTGCTCGCCGTCGGACCAGGGCTCGGACAGGCGCGCGCCACGCGAGAGTTCATCATCCAACTCGTCGATCGCGCGACGATGCCGCTCGTGATCGACGCGGATGGGCTGAACGCGTTCACCGACGATCCCGATCGCCTCAGCGGCCGCGAGGGACGCGACGTCATCATCACACCGCATCCTGGCGAGATGGCGCGGCTCGTCGGGATGTCGACCGACGAAGTGCAGGCCAGCCGCCTCGAGATCGCGCGCAATTTTGCCGTGGCGCATCGCGTGTACGTGGTGCTCAAGGGTCACCGGACGCTCATCGCGACACCGGACGAGAAGGTGTTCATCAACCCGACCGGCAATCCCGGCATGGCGACGGGTGGCACCGGCGACGTGCTCACCGGAATGATTGCCGCGTGGCTCGCGCAGTTGCTCGACGCGGAAGCGGCGTGCAAGCTCGCGGTCTACCTGCACGGCATGGCCGGCGACCTGGCGGAAGCCGATGAAGGGGAAGTGGCGATGACGTCGACCGATGTCGCCGGACACCTCGGCGACGCGATCATGGAGCTCACCGCGCGGCGGCGCGTCGTTGAAAAGGACTCCTAACACCCACCAAAATCAAACGACTCGTCAGCTGCATGGAGAAACTCGCGACACGTTCGGAACTCGAAACCGCGGCGGCAGGCCGCACGCTGGCGTCCCGGTTGTCGTCCGGCTCGGTCGTGTTGTTGTTCGGCGATCTCGGGGCCGGGAAAACCGCATTCGTGCGCGGGCTGGCCGAGGGGCTCGGCGTTCCGCCAGACGAAGTGAGCAGTCCGACGTTCACGCTGATCCAGGAGTACAGAGGCGGACGCCTGCCGTTGTTTCACGTCGATCTGTATCGCCTGAACGATCCGCGCGAGATTGACGATCTTGGGCTGGACGAGATCGCCGAGGGCGGCGTGCTGGCGATCGAGTGGGCGGAAAAACTGGAGGGGAGCGCTCGGCTAAGGCCTTCTCGCTACGGGGACGCGATTCGCGTGCGCATCGAGCACGGTGACGGCGATGCGCGGACCATCACCCTCAGCTCCAGTCGGCCATAACCCGACTGACCAATTACTCCGACCGGTAATTTGGCGCTTCCTTCGTGATGGCGACGTCGTGCACGTGGCTCTCGCGCGCGCCGGCAGGGGTGATGCGAATCAGCTTCGCGTTGCGCTGCAGGGCGGGAATGTTCGGGCAGCCGCAATAGCCCATCCCGGCGCGCAGACCGCCGACGAGCTGATGCACCATCGCGGCGACGCTGCCCTTGTGCGCGACGCGTCCTTCGATCCCCTCGGGCACGAGCTTCTCGCTGCCGCCCGGCGCCTCGAGATCGAAATCGTCCTGGAAGTAGCGGTCGCGGCTTCCGCGGCGCATCGCGCCGATGGAGCCCATGCCGCGGTAATCCTTGAAGCTGCGCCCCTGATACAGAATCAGCTCGCCGGGGCTCTCGTCCGTCCCAGCGAACAGATTCCCGATCATCGTCGCGCTCGCGCCGACCGCGATCGCCTTCGTGATGTCGCCCGAATAGCGGATGCCGCCGTCGGCGATGATCGGCACGTCGTGCGCCGACGCCGCGCGGGCGCATTCCATGACCGCCGTAATCATCGGGACGCCTATGCCCGCGATCACCCGCGTGGTGCAGATCGAACCCGCGCCGATGCCGACCTTCACGGCGTCGACGCCGAGCCCGATCAAGGCATCGGTGGCTTCCGCGGTCGCCACATTGCCCGCGATGAGGTCCACGTCGGAAAACCGCCGCCGAATCTGCCGCACCATGTCCAGGACGCCCTGCGAATGTCCGTGCGCGGTGTCGACGACGAGGACATCGACGTTGGCGGCCACCAGCGCGTCGGCGCGCTGAATGGTGTCGCGCGCCACACCTACCGCGGCGCCGCAGCGCAGGCGGCCCAGCGAGTCCTTCGACGCGTTCGGGTACTTCACCGCCTTCTGAATGTCCTTGACGGTGATGAGTCCCTTCAGGCGGAAGTCGCGATCGACGACGAGCAGCTTCTCGACCTTGTGCTGGTGCAGAATCTCGCGCGCCGCGTCGAGCGTCGTCCCGACCGGCACGGTGATGAGGTTCTCGCGGGTCATCACCTCCGCGATCGAGCGCGTCACGTTGGTTTCGAATCGCAGGTCGCGGTTGGTGAGAATTCCGACGAGGCGCCCCTCTTTGCTGCCGTCCTCCGTGATCGGCACGCCCGAGATCCGGTACTTCTTCATCAGATCGAGCGCTTCGTAGATGCGATGGGAAGGGGAGAGGGTGATCGGGTCGACGATCATGCCGCTTTCGGATCGCTTGACGCGATCGACTTCCGACGCCTGTTCCTCGATCGACAGATTCTTGTGAATGACGCCAAGGCCGCCTTGCTGCGCCATCGCGATCGCGAGCCGCGATTCAGTGACCGTATCCATGGCCGCGCTCAGGAGCGGCACCGACAGCCCGATGTTCCGCGTCAGCCGCGTCGATACGTCGACTTGGGTGGGCACGACGTCCGAATGCCGCGGCACCAGCAGCACGTCGTCGAAGGTCAACGCGGTGGCGAGGCCGGATGCGATCGACAGAAGCGTGGGGACCTCGGTTTTCACTTCCATCATGCGGCTGCTCCATGACATTTCTTGTACTTCTTGCCGCTGCCGCACGGACACGGGGCGTTGCGGCCCACCTTCGGCTCGTCCCGCCGCACGGTCTTCGGCGTGGCATCGTCGCCGCCGACGCGTGCCGGCTGCTGATTGCGCGGCGGTCCGAAGGGGCTCGCCTGCGGCACCTGCGCGCGGCCGCCGCCGAGCGCCGACGGAGCCGAGGCCGCGGGGTCGTTGAGGATGAGCGGTGCCTGACGGCGCGGAGCCGGCCGCCGAGCCACCGGGGCGGCGGCGTCGTTCAGAATCGGCCGCAGCCACCACAGGTACCGGACGATCTCCTCGTCGATGCGCTCCTTCATCGCCTGGAAGAGCGCAAAGCTTTCCTTCTTGTACTCGACGAGCGGATCGCGCTGGCCGTAGCCGCGCAGCCCGATGCCCTCCTTGAGGTGATCGAGGCTGTACAGGTGGTCTTTCCAGTGCTGGTCGACGATCTGCAGCATGATGTCGCGCTCCACACGCTGCAGCACCTCGCGCCCGACCACTTTTTCCTTCTCCTCGTACGAGGCGACGATCCCGTCCCACAGCTGGTCGCGAATCTCGTCGGAGGTGCGATCGCTGAAGTCGAGCGGCGCGGCGTCGATGGCGAACACGCGGTTCACGTCGCGCTTGAGGGCGTCGAGATCCCACTGCTCGAAGTCGGCCTTCGGCGGCGCATAGGTGTCGACGAGCGCGTCGAGGATGTCCTCGGCGAGCGCCATCAGGTACTCGCGCGAATCGACCGCCTCGTCTTCGGCAATGCGGATCTTCCCGTCGAGAATCTCGCGGCGCAGCGCGTAAATGCTCTCGCGCTGCTTGTTCATCACATCGTCGTACTCGAGGAGATGCTTGCGGACGGAGAAGTTCTGCCCCTCGACCTGCTTCTGGGCGCGCTCGATCGCCTTCGTCACCATGCCGTGCTCGATGGGCACGCCTTCTTCCATGCCGAGCCGCTGCATCAGACCGGAGATGCGATCGGACCCGAAGATGCGCATCAGGTCGTCCTCGAGCGACAGATAGAACCGCGAGGCGCCCGGATCGCCCTGACGGCCGGCGCGGCCCCGGAGCTGGTTGTCGATGCGGCGCGCCTCGTGTCGCTCCGTGGCGACGATGTGCAGGCCGCCGAGCGCCACGACCTCGTCGTGTTCGGCGTCGCACTGCGTCTTGAAGTGCTCGAAGATCCGGTGATAGGCGTCCTTGGGCACGCGATAGAACGCGTCGAGGTGGTAGAAGTAGACGAACTGGTCGTCGTCGACGAAGCGCTCTTCGCCCTTCGGCAGCCGCTCGGCGATCTCTTCGGCGAGACACTGTTGCCGCGCCATGAACTCCGGATTGCCGCCGAGCAGGATGTCGGTGCCGCGGCCGGCCATGTTGGTGGCGATCGTGACGGCGCCCTTTCGGCCCGCCTGCGCGACGAACTCGGCTTCCTGCGCGTGGTACTTCGCGTTGAGGACGACGTGCTTGTCGGCGCCGCCGCCGGTCGTCGTGCCGCGCTTCAAGCCGCGGCGATCGAGCATGGTCGACAGCTTTTCCGACTTCTCGATGGACACGGTGCCGACGAGCACCGGGCGGCCCTTCGCGTGCTCCTCGACGATCTCACTGACGATCGCGTCCCACTTTTCCTTTTCGGTGCGATAGACGAGGTCGGGGTTCTCGATGCGGCGGAGCACGCGGTTCGGCGGGATGACGACGACGTCGAGGTTGTAGATCTTCGCGAATTCCTCGGCTTCGGTGTCCGCCGTGCCGGTCATGCCGGCCAGCTTCTTGTACTTGCGGAAGTAGTTCTGGAAGGTGACCGTGGCGAGCGTCTGGTTCTCGCGTTCGATCTTGACCTTTTCCTTCGCCTCCACTGCCTGGTGCAACCCGTCGCTCCAGCGCCGCCCCGGCATCAGCCGGCCGGTGAATTCGTCCACGATGACGACTTCGCCGTCCTTCACCATGTAGTCGACGTCGCGATGGAACAGCGCGTGGGCGCGGAGCGCCTGGTCGACATGGTGCTTGATGTGGGCGTTCTCGAGGTCGTAGATGTGCCCGCCGTTCAGGCGGTGCACGAGCGCCTGCTCGGCCTTCGCGATGCCGCTTTCCGTGAGCGTCACCGTCTTGTGCTTCTCGTCGACGATGTAATCGCCTGTGGCTTCGATGGCCTCGCGCTCTTCGGCCTTGGTGTCTCCCCGGATCACCGCGCCGGGCTTCAGCCGCGGAACGATGCGGTCGACTTCGTAGTACAGCTCCGTCGACTCCTCGGCGGGACCCGAGATGATGAGCGGCGTCCGCGCTTCGTCGATGAGGATGCTGTCGACCTCGTCGACGATGGCGAAATGGTGTCCGCGCTGGACGTAGTGCGCCAGCTCGAACTTCATGTTGTCGCGGAGGTAGTCGAAGCCGAATTCGTTGTTCGTCCCGTACGTGATGTCGGCGGCGTAGGCGACCTGGCGTTCCGCGTCGTTGAGCTCGTGCTGAATGACCCCGACGGTCATGCCGAGGAACCGGTAGATCTTACCCATCCACTCGGAGTCGCGGCGGGCGAGGTAATCGTTCACCGTCACCACGTGGACGCCCTTGCCGTCGAGCGCGTTGAGGTACGCCGGCAGCGTCGCGACGAGCGTCTTGCCCTCGCCCGTCTTCATCTCCGCGATCTTGCCTTTGTGCAGGACGGCGCCGCCGATGAGCTGCACGTCGAAATGCCGCATGTTGAGCGCGCGGCGGCCGGCTTCACGCACGACCGCGAACGCCTCCGGCATCAGGTCGTCGACGGTCTCTCCGCTGGCGAGGCGCTGGCGGAACTCGGCGGTCTTGCCGCGCAGCTGTTCATCCGCGAATGCCTGGAGCGCGGACTCGAACGCGCCGACTTCGGCGACGATCGGCCGCAGACGTTTCAGTTCCCGTTCGTTTTGGGTGCCGACGACTTTGGCGAGAAGGGTATCGAGCATCTACAGCGTGGATATTCCTGACCTAGGTATCCACAAATTGTAGCATGCGCCTTCGCCGCCGCGCGCTTTCGGCGCACCGGCGAACGCCTGTGGCGCAGGGCGCCCCGAAACGCGGCCCCAAAAGGGTCGCGCTGCATCAGATTCACCGTTTGGCGGGTTGAGTGAGCAGCTGCAGCGGGTTCATCAGACGGCCGTTCGCGAGGATCTCGTAATGCAGGTGCGCGCCGGTGGAACGACCCGTCGATCCCACGTAGCCGATCACGTCGCCGCGTTTGACGTGTTGGCCCGGCGTCACTGCAAACGCGCTCAGGTGCCCATAGCGCGTCGCCAACCCGAATTCATGCTGCAGCACGAGGAGATTCCCGTAGTCGCCCGTATAGGACGCCGAGTCGACCGTGGCGTCGGCGGTGGCAAACACCGGATTTCCTTTTTCCGTCGAGATGTCGATCCCCTGGTGGTAGCCAGGCTCGCCGGTGAACGGATCGCTGCGCCCTCCGAAGGTGCCGGTGAGCCATCCGTGCGCCGGCCAGATCGACGGCGTGGCCGCGGCCAGCTCCTCGCGCCGCTCGACATCGCGTCGCACATAGCGCAAACGATTCTCGAGACCCTGCAGCAGCTCACGGAGCACACCGAATGTGTCCTCGGGCGACGAGATCGGCGCGTTCGCGAGCGTGGACATCGCGGTCGGAGGAAGCGCACTGCCGCCGACCGCGCGCGACCGCACGACAGCTGGGAGCCGTTGCATGGCGCGCGCCTGCACGGGATCGACCGCCGCCCGCGTACCCAGCTCGTTGATGACGTCTTCGAGGGACTGGATTTGCGCCGTCAACTCGCCAGTGGCGGCGCGGTAGCTGCCGTTTTCAACCTCGAGCACGCCATTGGCGGTGCGCAGCCGATCGATGTCCGCCCTCGCGCTCCATTTCGCACCGAGCCCGATGAGCACGGGGGCCGACACGACGAGAGCGATGAGCGCCAGCGCGGGACGAAGACTAATCGTCACGCGGCGCATCGCGCCGCTCGAACGGTCCGCAAGAATCACCGTGTATCGCCGTGCCAGCATGGCCTCCGGGAGATTGCTATCGAATTGCGGAAAAAGGAGATGGACGCGAAACCGCCGCATCCAGAACTCGCAGACTGTAGCACAAGGTGCCGATGCCGCTGCAAGCACGAAATGGAGTCGCGAACATGTGGCGAAGGCAATGGGACTCGAAAGACAATCAGAGACGTCTCGCGTTATCATTCACGCGACCGTATTCAATCGCGCGACCGTGAACATGTTGGAGGTCCGCGCAGAACGTGGCGTCCGGCCTTCGTCGAACGTGGAGGAGAATTCGTGCGAATCCGTGCCCTCGTCTGCACGCTCGTCGTCGCCGCAAGCGCGACTGCGCTCGGCCCGGCGCCGCGCGCGCTCGGAAAACCAGGGCTCACTCCGGTGCCGTGCCCCAACCAGGCGTGGGAATCCGGCGACCCGGCGTTTGAGGCGCTGCCCGGGGCGAAAGCGTTTTTCGGCCGGTACGACGGCGGTCTGTATCGGATCGAAGTGCCGGACAAGTGGAACGGCGAGCTGGCGCTGTACGCGCACGGATTCGTCTCGAACGGGAGCGCCCAGGGATCGCTGCTGCGCGTGGGCAACTCGCCGATTCGGCAGCATCTGATCGACGAAGGGTTCGCGTGGGCCGCGTCGAGCTACCGCTGCAACGGCTACGTGCCGGGACAGGGCCTGCTTGATACCATGGCGCTGACCGACCTGTTCGCCAAGGCGAACGACGGCAAGGCACCACAGCGGACGTACCTGACCGGCACCTCGATGGGCGGCCACGTGACGGTCCTCGGCATGCACGAATTCCCGACATCGTTTGCCGGCGGCCTGGCGATGTGCCCGGCAGGTCCCGAGCTGTTCGATTTCTACGCGGCGTCCAGCGCCGCTGCCGAAGTGGTGACTGGCGTTCAATTCACCCGCGACAGCATGCAGGAGGACCTCACGAAGATGAGCGAGATGCTCGGCAAGCCGCCCGACTACACGGAGAAGGGACGCCAGCTCGCCAGCATCGAGATTCAGATCAGCGGCGGTCCGAGGCCGTTTGCGGTCGAGGGCCTCGCGTCGCGCTTCATCGCCAACATGAGCACGAGCCAGGCCGCGCTCGTCGGCGGCACGACGCCGGGCAACCGGGCGATTGCGACGACGTACGTCACGTACGGGATCGACGAGGGGCTCGGTTTGACAGCGGAGAAGATCAACGCGCGCGTGCGGCGAAAGCCGGCGGATGCGGACGTCCGCAACCCGAACGGCCCGTACGAAGAAATTGTCCCGTACGACGGCAGGATCGAGCGGCCGTTGCTCACGATGCACGGCACGGGGGATCTGTTCGTGCCGATCTTCCTCGAGCAGACGCTCAAGAAGGAGGTCGGCGATGCGGGCCGTCAGAACCTGCTCGCGCAGCGCATCTACCGCATCACGGGGCACTGTGGTTTCAGTCAACCGGAAATGATCCGGGCATTCAACGACCTGGTGACATGGGTACGACAGGGCACAAGGCCCGACGGCGATGAAGTGACCGGCGACCTGACGAATTCCGGCATGAAGTTCACGAATCCGATGCGGCCGAACGACCCGGGTGGGGTTCGGATCGCGCGAACGTCACAACCATAAGGCGGAGGAAGACATGCGGCGAAGATATTTCGTACTGGCTGTAGTGGTGGCGGCGAATCTGTTGGGCGGGCGGTACTTCGCGCAGGTACCGGAGAAGGTGGACTTCGCGCGCGACGTGCAACCGATCCTGCGACAGAACTGCTACGGCTGCCACGGTCCCACGCAACAGATGAACAACCTCCGGCTCGATCGGCGGCGCGACGCGCTGCGCGGCGGGACGATTGCGGTGATCGGACGAGGGAATAGTGAGGGCAGCCACCTGTACCTGCGGCTGGTGGGCAAGGACACGATGCCCGGCCAGACGATGCCGCCGACCGGTCCGCTCCCGCCGCAGCAGATCGCCACCATCAAGGCGTGGATCGATCAGGGCGCGGAGTGGCCGGACGAGGCGTCCGGCGAGGCGCCGCCGGCGCCCGTCGATCCGACGGCAGCCAAGGCGATGGACGCGCTGCGAGCGGGCGACCGTCGTGCATTCGCCGCGCTCGCGGCGTCCAATCCCAAGATCGGCAGCCTGAAGGGGCCGGGCGGGTCCACCCCGTTGATGTTCGCCGTGCTGTATGGCGACGCAGCAACCGTGAAGCAGCTGCTCGACGCCGGGGCAGACCCGAACGTCAAGAATGAAGCCGGCGCGACGGCGCTGATGTGGGCCGTGAACGATCTGGCCAAAGCGCAACTGCTGATCGAGCACGGCGCGGATGTCAACGCGCGGTCCGACGATCGACGAACGCCGTTGATGATCGCCGCGGGCCTTCCCGGCGCGGCGCCCCTCGTCAAGCTCCTGCTCGACCGCGGCGCGACGGTGAATGTGAAGGCGCCGGGCCTCCTCGGCGATACGACACCGCTCGCGGAAGCCGCGTATACCGGTGACGAAGCGATTTTCCGGTTGCTGGTTGAACACGGCGCCGACGTGAACGCCGCCGGGCCCACGACGCTCGGGCTCTCGCTGCGTCAGCAGTGCATGGGCTGCGTGGAGCTCGCCATGAAATCGACGCCACCGCCGCTCCTGACCGCGACGATGATGATCGGGTCGCCGCCGCTGGGACCGGCGCTGGCCACGCCGATGCTGCTCGAGCGCGGCGCGGACGTGAACGCTGCGGATGCCGCGGGACGCACGGCGCTGATGCTGGCGGCCGCGTCCGATGCGATTCCCGTCGACGCCGTGAAGGCGCTGCTCGCCAAGGGCGCGAACGTCAACGCCGCGACGCCCACCGGCGAGACCGCGCTGACATTCGCGAAGGCGCGCGGCAACACGCCGATCGTGGATCTGCTGCTGAAGGCGGGCGCCAAAGACGTGACCGCGCCCGCGGGTCCGAACGTGAAACCGGCGCCGGCCTCATCGATTCGCGCGGCGCTCGAGCGGACGCTCCCGCTCGTGCAGCGCAACGACGAGACGTTCCTCCGGAAGGCCGGCTGCGTCTCGTGCCACAACAACACGCTGACGGCCGAGACGGTCGGCGCGGCGCGAAGCAAGGGACTCGCGGTCGACGAGCAGATTGCGTCGAAACAGCGGCAGACGATCGTCACCTACATCGACACGTGGCGCGAGCGCGCGCTGCAGGGCAACGGCATCCCGGGCGATGCCGACACGGTCAGCTACATCCTGCTCGGTCTCAACGCCGAACACCATCCCGCCGACGCAGCGACCGACGCGCTGGCGCACTTCCTGAGACGGCAGCAGGCGCCGGACGGCCACTGGCGGGTCCTGGCGCACCGGCCGCCGATCGAATCGAGCGACGTCGAAGTGACCGCCGCGTCGATGCGCGCGGTGCAGCTGTACGCGCCGAAGGCGAACCGCGCCGACTACGACGCCACCGTCCGCCGGGCGGCGGCGTGGCTGGCGAAAGTGGCGCCGCAGTCGACTGAGGAGCGTGCGTTCCAGCTGCTCGGGCTGGCCTGGTCGGCTGCGAGCAAGGAGCTCATTCAGAAGGCGGGCCGTGCGCTTGTGGCGGAGCAGCGGGCGGACGGCGGCTGGTCGCAGATTCCGTTGCTGTCAAGCGACGCGTATGCGACCGGTCAGGCGCTCGTGGCGCTGGCCGAGAGCGGGGCGCTGTCGCCAAGCGATGCGGCGTACAAGCGAGGCGTCCAGTTCCTGCTGAACACGCAGTTCGCCGACGGATCGTGGTTCGTGAAGAGCCGCGCGATCCCGCTGCAGCCGCATTTCGAGAGCGGGTTCCCGTTCGGCCACGATCAATTCATTTCGGCCGCCGGGACGAATTGGGCGGCGAGGGCGCTGGTGCTCGCGGTGACGAAGACGTCTTAACGCGTGTGATGGCTCGAGGCTGACAGCTGAAGTGGGTCGGCCCACTGCCTTCGGCCTCGAGCCATCAATCGTGTCGTTCGCGTGCCCCCTTGGCCAACCCTCCGACAAATGGCCGCATCCTCCTCGATCGCGGCCGGCGGAATAGTTCATCCACGTCCGTCTAACCCCCCGGGTCCCTCGGAACGATTCACGTGGAGAGCGTATGACACGCCATCTCGTTCTCGGCTTGATACTGATCCTGGGCTCGTCTGCCGGTGTCCGCGCTCAGGACAGAACGCAGGCCACCGTGGTCTACGATGTCAACCTGCGCGAGTTCGTGTGCTGGCGCGAAGGCGCGTTGGTGGCCGCAGCGCGTGCACAGCCGTGCAATCCGAGCTACGGGTGGCATCCGGTCTCGAGCGAGCTGTACTTCACGCGCGGCGAGGCGATCAGCGTGCTCCTGGTCAACGCGGTTGCGCTCAACCTCTTCGCCCTCGACGTCAAGGCCGACGACCTTCCTGAACCGACGACCCCGATCCAGGGCGCATTGAGCGAACTGCCCAAACTCGTCCCGTCGTGACACCGCCGACGATTGTCTCGGGCGTCGGCGCCGCCGCAGCCCTCGCCGGAGCAACGCCGCCAGTCAAGCCCAGTCAGACGTACCGTCTCCTGACCGCCGCCACCGAGAAAGATTTCACGGCCTGGCTGAAGACCGGGCTGATCGCACCGCTGACCGCAGGGGAGGTTACAGACTTCCTTGCGCTCGATACGTCGACGGCGCTTGACCAGCTGAAAGCCACGCCCGCCTGGATCGCGACCGTTCAGGCGACACTGGCAGACGTCGATGCCATTTCACCGCCGACCACGACGTCCGAGTTGGTCGCGGCATCGCGCACTCTGGTCAAGTTGCTGAACGACCAGCAGTCGGTTCGGAGCCGCTTGACCGCCGTCGCGATTCCTGCAGCAGGGAAAATCATCAGCGACGCGATCAGGCTTCTCCGGACCGCGCCGCTCACCGATGCGCTAGCCATCGATTCGGCGGGCTTCCTGACCTTCACCAGGTTGGCGCGACGATCGGTTTCTCGGTGACCGAGCCGAACCGGAACTTCCTATTTGGCGGCGCGTGGTTCCCGCAGCGCAACACGGTTGGCGTGCAGGTTGCCTATCATCTCGCGTTGCGCGACATTCCGGCCGGCGACTTGAAGGCCCAGTCACTGGCCGCACGACCATTTTCGATCGCCGGCGGTTCGACGGCGTCAGCGTTGGACTGCTCGTCACGCCGGACTTTTTCTCGAAAGTATTCGTGCCGATCTTCAAGCCATGAAGGCAGCCAAGCATCGCAAGAAAGCTCGGTCGAAGGTCCAGTTCCCGCGAATGTCGCGATCGTGCAGCCTCCGCCGCCCGCGCCGCCGCTGCCGCCGGGCGCTTCTGTCTTGTGCGGCCGAACCGCCGGCGGGTTCTTTGGCAATACGCCTCAGGGTTTTCTCGACTTCGCGCTCATCGATCTCAGCGGCCGCATCGGCGTGAGCAGCGCGCTCGACGATGTGCCAGGGAACGGGCCGGTGTTGGGAACGGCGTTCATCGTGAACAACAACCTCACCGCAACCGAGTTCGGCGCGATGACCGGCCGAACCTCCGGCATATTTGCCGGGATCGTGCCGTCGGTCACCGTCGACGGCATCGCGGTGACGAATGTCTTCGAGTTCGTCGGCGCGCCCGGGACGCCGTTTGGGCAACGAGGCGACTCGGGATCCCTGGTGATCAGCAGTTCATCTGGTTCCACCGGCGGCTTGATCGGTCTTCTGTTTGCGGTTACGCCGGCCACTCCCGATGCGCCGAGTGGCCGAGGGTTCGTCGTTCCGTTCGACAGGATTCCCGGCGTGCGGCCGGTGTGAAACCTAGGCGACGATCCCTCCTGAGTGTTCTCAGGTGGTTCGGGAGCCCGTTGTCGCCCGCGTACCGAGCAGTTGGCGTACTTTTGTGAGGAGCGCGTCGGCCGTGAACGGTTTTTCGAGCAGCTCGACGCCGGCCTCGAGTCCTCCCTCCATCGATCCGAGCCCTGGCGCATACCCCGACATGAACAGCACGCGGGTATCCGGCCGCTCGCGAGTCAAGCGTTTTGCCAACTCGCGGCCGTGTATGCCTGGTAGTACGACGTCGGTGAGCAGCAAATCGAACGGCGCACCGGACTCGTGTACCAATTGCAAGGCGGCCTCCGCGCTGTCGGCCTCGACGATGTGATAGCCAAACCGGCCCAGCGCCGTCTTGATGAAAGCACGGACACCGCTCTCGTCTTCGACGACGAGAATCACCTCATTGCCGACGTGCGTGTTCAGGGGGGTGGAGACGCGCACCGGTTGCGCCGCGTGGGCAGCCCCCGGCAGAAGAATCGTGAACGTCGTCCCTTTCCCGAGTTGACTCTCGACCTCGATGAAGCCACCAAGCTGCTTCACGGTGCCGTAGACGGCCGCGAGGCCAAGGCCCGTCCCGCGTCCACTTTCTTTGGTCGTGAAGAACGGCTCGAAGATCTTGGCTTGCAGGTCAGCCGACATGCCGATGCCGGTGTCGGCCACGCTCACACTGGCGTACGAACCGATGGTGGCATCCGGATGGATGCGCCTGTAGTCGGCGCCCAGCTCGACGTTGCGGGTCGCAAAGCGGAGCACCCCACCCTCAGGCATCGCATCGCGCGCATTGACGGAGAGATTGATGAGCAGATGCTCGAGCATCGCGACGTCGGCCATCACGAAGACGAGATCGTGGGCCAGCGCGGTGGTGATGGTGATCCGTTCACCGAGCACCCGCCGGAGCATCGACTCGACGCTGTGAACAACATCCGAGAGGTTGACCGCCACCAGCGTGAAGACTTGTTTTCGACTGAACGCGAGTAGTTGCTTCGTCAACGCCGCCGCTCGTTCAGCCGCCGCTTTGATCTCCATCAAGTCGCGTCCGATCGGCTTGTCTGGTCCGATTTGCTCGGTCAACAATTCGCTGTAGCCGAGGATCGCGGTGAGCATGTTGTTGAAGTCGTGCGCCACTCCGCCTGCGAGTTGGCCGATCTCTTCCATCTTCTGCGCCTGCCGCAATTGTTCGCGCAGCCGGTGTTGCTCGGTGATGTCTTCAACGATCACCTCGAAGATCGTCCGGCACGTCTCTGATTCGCCGATGACACGGCCACTGAGGCGCACACGAATCGGCTCGCCGGTCTTGCGCCGCCAGATCATTTCTTCCCCGGCGATGTGTGGACGCTCGCGGCTGCGGCTGACCAGGTCTGACTGCGCCTTGGGGTCGGCGCACACATTCGGCAACCCAACCCGCATCAGATCGTCAACCGAGTCGTACCCGAGCATCGTCACCAAGGCCTGGTTGACTGTGACGAACCGCCCCTCAGCTGTGGCCTGGTAGATCCCGAAGATCGCGCCTTCGACGAGCGAGCGGTACCGCGACTCTGAGCGGCGAAGCGCCTCCTCGGCGCGTACACGCTCGCGCCGCCCTTCGACCTCGCGTAATTCGCGTTCAATGGCGGGGATCAGACGGGCCAGCCGACCTTTGACAAGAAAATCGTGCGCGCCCGCTTTGAGCGCGTTGACCGCGATTTCCTCGCCGATTGTGCCCGACAGCATGATGAACGGGAGGTCAAGGCCCGTTGCCTGTAGTACGGTCAATGCGGCCGGACCGGAAAACCGCGGCAGTTCGTAATCCGAGATCACGATGTCCCACGAAGACGCCGCCAAGGCCGCTTCCATGGCCGGAGCCGTCTCGACCCGCTCCCAGGTGATGTCGTAGCCTCCTTGCTCGAGCTCTCGCACGAGCAGCTCGGCATCAGCGGCGGAATCCTCGACGATCAAAACGCGGAGTGTCATACCTTCGCTGTCGGGGGAGGTTCGTTGAGCACCGCCCAGAACTGCCCCAGCGTCTTGACCGCTTCCACGGTTCGATGATCTGCGATCCTGGGCTTGTCACCGCCGCCGCGAGGTGGGCGCGGACCGCCTGATCCGTCTCGGTGGCGGGATGGTCGACGTACGTACGCACGCACGGTCGGATGCGCGGCGACGCGACTCAACTCCGTTAATCGCTGTTGCGTCGATTGCATCAGCACAGTGGCGAGCTGGTCCGCTGCATTTTGGGCACCGGCGCCGGCGGCTTGCAGCAGCGTTCCCTCGACTTCGCGGAAGGAAGCCCAGAGAAACGTCGTGAGCACGATCACGATCAGCGATGCGATTAAGAGCGGAAGTCTGAGCCGAAGCGAGTGGCGAGCGCGAAGCGGAGCCCGAGCAGGGACGCTGCTCACGTTCGTCGAGCTCGCGAGCATCATGGACCGCGTGCTTGCCACAGGCTCTGACATCCACCCCTCAGCTGAAAACAGGAAAGTCCTAAGGTCTTATCGGATGTTGGGGCTCTGGCCCTCAGAGCACGAGAAGCACGTGGCCGCCTCAGACATTGAGGAACATCGATGTAGGGAATGGGATGACAGCGCCCTTGGAAAACGCTGCGCACGTCCGTCTTTAGAAATAGCACCCCGGTTTTTCAGGCCAAGGAAATCTAGCGGAGGTTAATCATGAGCGTTCGCTTCCTGATTGTTGGACTATTCGCTGTTGCCGCGGTGACCACTTCCAGTCCGGTTGCACAGACAATGAAGCCTCGATACGACCAAAAATGTTTGGACGAGGCCGGAAAGGCCTACATCAGATGTATGGCTCGCGCAACGACCGAAGTCGCAAAGGACCAGTGCGGCAAGGAAAAAGTCGAGGCGGAAAAGAAGTGCAAGTTGTAGCGCCGCCAGCCAGCTCAAGACGGCGTACCGTCGCGAGCTACGTCATCATCCGGAACTGCAGTGCTTCGGCGAGATGATCGGCGCCGATCTGATCGGCAGCGGCCAGGTCGGCGATCGTCCGCGCGACTTTGCGCACCCGGTCATACCCGCGCGCGCTGAGGGCCAGACGCCGAATCGTGGCTCCCAGCAATCTCACGCCTGCGCGATTCAGCTCGCAGTGCCTGGTCATCAACGCCGGCGTGAGTTCCGCGTTCGTCCGGATGCCCTCGATCGCATGCCGTTCCTGCTGCCGCTTCCGCGCGGCGACGACGCGGCGTCGAACGGTGGCAGAGCATTCGTTCGGTGTCGTCGACGCGAGCATCTCAACTGGAAGCGCCGGCACGTCGACGGCGAGATCAAGTCGATCGCGGAGCGGACCTGACAACTTCCCGCGATAGTTCGCAATCTGCTGCGGCGTGCACCGGCACTCGCGTTGTTCATCTCCCAGGAAGCCACACATGCACGGATTCATCGCGCCGACGAGCATGAAGCGGGCGGGGAAGACCGCCGTCCGCGCGGCTCGAGCAATGGTCACGAACCCTTCCTCGAGCGGCTGACGGAGCACCTCGAGCACGTGGCGGCTGAACTCGAGCATCTCGTCGAGAAACAACACGCCGTGATGCGCGAGGCTCACTTCGCCCGGCCGCGGCTGCGACCCGCCGCCCACGAGCGCCGCGTTCGAGATCGTGTGGTGCGGCGCGCGAAACGGCCGGTCGACGAGCAGGCCGGCACCGGACGGCAACAGGCCGGCCACCGAGTGGACGGCGGTCGCCTCGAGGGCTTCGTCGACTGTGAGCGGCGGCAGAATCCCGGCGATCCGCCGCGCCATCATCGTCTTGCCCGCGCCAGGCGGTCCGCAGAGCAGCAGGTTGTGGCCGCCCGCCGCGGCAATCTCGAGCGCCCGCCGCGCGAGCAATTGCCCGCGAACGTCCGCGAGATCCAGCGCCTCGCGCGTCGCGGCCGCGGCAGGCATCGGCGCAACCGACGGCACAACGAAGCCCGGTTCGTTCAACGCACGCACAGCATCGACGAGCGATGCGACCGCGAGCACATCGAGCCCTGACACGATCGCCGCTTCGCTCGCGTTCGACGCGGCCAGCAGGATGCCCGCAAGACCGTCGCGCCGGGCGGCAGCGGCAATCGGCAGTACGCCGCGCGTGCCATGAATCGATCCGTCGAGCGACAACTCACCCAGCAGCACCAGATCGGCCACGTGGCGTCGTTCGACGACGCCCGACGCGGCGAGGATGCCGAGCGCAATGGGCAGATCGAACGATGCGCCCGCTTTCCGCACATCAGCCGGCGCCAGGTTGACGGTGATCTTGTGCGGGGGAAACTCGAATCCCGAGTTGCGGATCGCGCTCTTCACACGGTCGCGGCTCTCGCGCACGCTGGCATCCGGCAGGCCGACCATCGTGAAGGACGGGAAGCCGAACGACACGTCCACTTCAACGTGAACGGGACAGGCCTCGACTCCGAACACGGCCGCCGTGCGCAGACATGCGAGCATCCGGGAGCCGAATGCAAGCAACGGGACATCGGCACACGTCGCGGGGCTCAACGAGTTGGAACGATTCGGCTGACTGGCGTGGCGGATTCTGCGACGGGGCGCAAGGCCACGTACGCAGAACCCGCACACCACGGACGACAGGACACTACCGTGTGATCAGCTTGAGGCTGACGGTCGCCGTCTGACCCTCGGTCAATGTCGCGCGCACGGCGTGCGGTACGAGCGCTGCGAGAAACGCCGGATCCTGCCATTCGCCAGAGCGCGTTGAGTCGGAGGCGAAGGAACCCTGCAGACGGTCGACAGCTGCCACCAGATATTCAGCCGTTGGCAAGCCCTGCACGGTGAACGTCCCGTCCGGGTCGCAACGGGCGGCCTTCACGAACCGCGAATGCGGCTGCCAGCGCTCGCGATCCGCCGGAAAGACGATCACCGTACACGCGAGAGCCGGTTGTGCGCGCGCATCGGCGACAGAGCCGCTCGCTTCGGCGCCGCGGCTGGTCAACACGACCTCGACGTCGCTCAGCGACTGATTCCGGCGCCCGAACGGCAGCACCGCGTCGGTGACGTCGGCGCCGTTGACGGTCACCGACTTGAGGAGCAATCCGGGCCGGCCAATGGGGCGAATGAGCAGCGGCCCGAACAATCCCTCGTACTCGAACGTCCAGTCGTCGTTGATCTTCGCGCGGAACGTGCCGCCCTCGGGGCTCAGGTCGGCATCGGTCGCCACGAAGTTGAACTGCACGTCCTGCGGCGCCGCGCGCGATTGGACCCCTTCGAGCCTGATGTGCCCGCTCACCGTCGATCCGGTTGCGGTTCTCACCGTGAGGCCGGTGACGTCGCCGTCGCCAACGCCGACGAACTGCGTGGCGAACTCCGCCCCGTTGGTGCCGCGAGTGAACGCCTGCAGCACATAGTCGCCCGGTGCCACGTTCAGGAACGCGAACCGGCCATCCGGCTGGGGCATCACATGTACGGCCGGCGTCGCCGGCATGCCGGATCGCTGGCTCGTGCTCAGAAGGAGCGGGCGCTGAAACAGCTGTCCGCTCGCATCGAGTGCCACGCCGGATACCGTGATGGCGCGGCCGGGCGTGAGGCGGATTTCCATACTGGTGAGGTCCTCGCCAGGTGCGACCGCGATCATCTGCGCATCGGCCACGCTCGGCGTGCCGGGGAAGAACATCGGCGCATAGCCGGGCAGCCGGTGTGTCCCGCCAGTGGCCGCGGCCGCGCCGATCACGTACTGCCCGGGATCGAGATTGAACGCGCGAAACCGGCCGAGGTCGTTTGTGCGGCGGTTGGCCCCGGCGTGGACCAGTTGCCGGCGACCGTTCACGAACTTCACGGTGTAGATCGAGACCGACGCGCCCTCGACGGGATCGCCGTTCTCGTCGGTCACCCGGCCACTGATCGCCGCGGCGCGCGGGAGGACGAAGTCGATGCGTTCAAGGGTCTCGCCGTCTCCGACCTTCACCGGCCTGCCCGGATCCGTCATGCGACGCTGCCCGTACTCAACGGTGGCGTATCCGGTCTTCGAGGTCGTGAGACTGCACGTACCGGCCGGAAGACCGCTGAACTCGTACAGACCATTCGCGTCCGTCGTCTCAGTTTTCGGTTGCCGCAGCGCCTCCTGCGTCAAGGTCACGCTCGCCTGTCTGAGCGGCCGGCCGTCGGCGCCGGTCACATGGCCGCGGATGATGGCAGTTGCCTCCGTGGCGTCCGGCCGGGGCGCTACCGGCGACGGCGACCGGGCGGTTTCTCCTGGCCGCTGCACGGTCTGCGGCGTCTGCCCGGGGTAGGAGGCCGCGACCGTGAGTAGCAGCGAAAGCCAGACGCATGTCATCGCGCCGCACTCCACTCGAGCGCTACGGACTTCTTTTCTCCCGCGCCAAGCGCAACACGGTTTGCCTGGGACCGGAACCGATCGAGGTATTCGAGGGTCGACCAGTTCACGTCGTCGACTTCCTCGACGACCACGACCAGGTACTCGCCAGGGGGTAATCCCGACACGACGAACCGTCCCAGATGATCGGGCCGGACCCACCGCGCGCGGCGGGGAAGCTGGCGCCGGTCGTCGGCGAACACGACCACGGAAACCGTATTCACCGGGGTCCGGTTTGCATCCGTGACGGTTCCACTCAGCTCTGTTGCCTGATCAGTCAGCACGATGGTGACGTCTCGGAGATCCTCCTCGCCTTTGAAGTCCATCGGCATGTCGAGCAGGCTGCGGCCGCCGGCTGTAATCGATTCGACGTCCCAGCCGCGCGGCAGCTCACTGACTCGAATCTCCCGCTGCCCGATCATGCCCGTCAGCACGAACGCGCCGTTTGCACCGACGCGCCCCGAACCCATCATGCCCGCCGGACGGATGATTGGGACCCCTCTCAGGAGGTCTGGCGACCACGCTTCGACGACGACGTTGCGCGTCGGCGGCGGCGCGCTGCCGTCGAAGACGACACGGCCGCTGATGTGCGCGCCTCTGGCAAGGACGAGTTGCAGGCCGCTGATGTCATTCTGATCGACGGCAATACGTTGCATCGCGACTCCGCTCGTACTTTGTGCGACGAGCATGTAGTCGCCAGGCGCCAGCGGGAGCGTGAACTCCCCACTCTGCGCCACCGTCGTGGTCAGGCCAGATGCCGCGGCGGGAATACCGTTTCCATCCGACACAGCCGAAATGCCGAAATTCGTGGATTGCCCCTGCGGGTCGATGATGCGGCCGCTGATGCGCGGCGTGGCGGTCTCCGAGCCGAATATCACGTCCGTTCCGCTGGCTTCCTCGCCGCTTCGCAGGCCGACCGGACGCGCCTGTGTGATGAACGTCGTCTGCGGGTAGTAGACGACGTGGGGCCGCGGGCGATCCATGAGCGACTGGCCGGCCGGGACGATTTGAGAAGGTGGCGGCCAGCCGAAGACGCTGACGAGGAACGCGCCGCCCGGCAGACCGCCCACGCGATACTCGCCGAGGTCATCGGTCTCCACGCGCTCCGCGACCGACTGAAACTGGAGCCGACCATTGGCCGGCACCATGCGGCCAATGCCGACGCTCATCCCCACGAGCGGCTCGCCGAACTCGTCGAGGACGCGGCCGGAGATCGCCGCGCCTCTTGAGAGGAAGAGCTGGATACCAACGACGGCGTTGGCGGCGCCCGCGATCATCACCGGCGGTTCCCACGGCGTCCGCGCGCCGAAGCTCGCCGTCACGAATCCCGATTTCCACGCCGAGACACCATAGCGGCCGGCGGGAACGCCGCCGAACGTGAAGCGGCCGTCATCATCCGTGTAGACCGGATCCAGGAGAACGCCGCCGTCGCTTCTGAGATCGACTCGAGCCTTGCGGACGGGAATGTCGGTGCCCGTGACGAGCACGCGGCCGCGAATGGTAGTCGTCGCTGAGGCTGCGCTCGGCTTTTGCGGGGCGTCGCGCGTGGGGGGCTGCGCGTGACCGACGAGCGCGGCGCAGAGGATCACGAGGGCACCCGCGGCGCGGGTCATGAGGTGATACTACGCGGCGACTCGGGCAGCGAAAAGGGGCCGTGCGAAAAAGGGTACGGCCCTTTCTCGTCAGTTCGCGATTCGGTAGACGGTGAGCCGCTGTCCGGCGGTCACACGATCGCCGGGGATCCGCGGATTCCAGGTTTTGATCGACGCGACGGTGGTCTTGAACAGGCGCGCGATCGAGGCGAGCGTGTCGCCGCTCTTCACCTGGTACATCATCTTCGTGCGGTTCGAGTTGGCCGCGGCCCGGGCCAGCTGCCCGGACTGAGCGACCGTCGCACGCGCTTCGGCCACCGGCACCGGCCGATCGGTTCGCGCCGCCATCAAGACCGTCGCTTCGTGCGGCACCATGAGCTTCTGCCCGACGGCGACGCGCGCGGTCGCCGGGAGGTAGTTCGCCTCGGCAAGGTCGGCCTTGCTGACGTGGAGTTTCCGGGCGATGAGCGGCAGCGTGTCGCCCTTCCTGACCGTGTAGTACTTCAACGAGGCGAGATCCGCGGGCGCGTCCTCGAGGCGTGCGTGCACGAGGTCTGCCGTTCCCGCCGGGACCTTCAGCTCGTAGCTCGTGTCTCTGACCGGCGTCGTCCATCGGCGCAGCTCCGGATTCATCGACTGAATCTCGTCAATCGACGAATCGGTCCATTCCGCGACGCGGCGCAAGTCGACGGGGCGAGGAAGGGTCACTTTGTCCACGGGACGCGCTTCCTCGGGCTCGAAGTCGAACCCGTACTGCGCCGGATTCCGGGCGATGACGATGGCCGCGAGGATCATCGGCACGTATTCGCGCGTCTCGCGCGGCAGCAGCTTCGGCTTCTCGGCCAGCTGCCAGAAGCTGTCCAGGCGCGAGCTCTTCATGGCGCGCGTCACACGGCCCGGTCCGCCGTTGTACGACGCCAGCGCCAGATGCCAGTCGCCCTCGAAAATCTTGTTGAGCGTCCGTAGATACTTCGCCGCCGCCATCGTGGCTTTTTCGGGGTCCGATCGCTCGTCGATGTACCAGTCGCGGCGGAGGCCGTTCTCCAACGCCGTACCGGTCATGAACTGCCAGACGCCCTTGGCTTTCACGCGCGAGAGGGCGTTCGGCTTGAACGCGCTCTCCACGAGCGGCACATACGCGAGATCCAGCGGCAGCCCTTCCGCGCGGAACACGTTCTGGATCATCGGCAGGTACTTGGTGCCGCGACGCATCCCGTCCTCGATGAAATCGTGCAGCCGTCCCTGAAAGAGCTCGATGTAGGAGAGGACGCGCTGATTGAGCGGAATCGAGATGTCGTGGTTCGCGCTCTGCAGGTCCGATTGAACCGTGTCCTTCAACTCCGGGGGCGCAGCCGGCGTGCCGAAGGTGGTCGACAGTGCGAGCAGTTCGTCGATCGAGGCCGGCTCGTACTTCTTCTCGGCAAAGCCGTCGCCCGCGGCGAGCGCCCGGACTTCGTAGGTGCTGATGCGGTCTACGAGGCGATCGAAGTGCTCGCGAATCCGCGGCTCGGAGCGCGCGCCGTACTGCGACTCGAGCAGCACGTCGATCGCCCGGTTGAACTCCTGTTTTGCCGCCTCGAAATGGCCCTGCTCGAGCTCTTTCTGTCCGGCCTTGAAGTGCCGGTCCGAGAGGGCGATCAGAGTGAGGACGGGATCGTCAACGGGTGGCTGGAGGGCCGGAGCCGCGGCTGCCACCGTCTGCGACGCCGGCACTGCCGCAAGGGCCGGCGCTGGCGGCACAACCGTCAGCGTCTGCGAATGCAGACTGGAACCACACGCCGTAATGAGAGGGAACAGCGCGACCAACGCTCGCCGCTGCCATTGAAATCCAATCATGCTGGGCGCTCCGCGATCCGGCCCGACCTCGAGTCGTCCGTATCGTAAGTCGCCCCCACTGCCACTGCGGGGGCTTCGTCTGCAACAGGCTCAGACGTTCTGAGCGTGCCAACGGTCGTGTTCGTCACACGCGGGGAGGGCTGGGGTCCCCCGCACCATGGTTGAGTGACTGTAGCACCCCGACGAGCTCTGGGTCAACAGTAAGTGTAATCGGCTCAGCAGTTGCAGAAATGTCACCCGAAAAGCCGTATTTGCGCTAGGCCCGCCAGGGTGCGACGGTGAAGATTCGGTGCTCTTCGCCGAGGTCGCGAGCGGCAGGGGTCACGATGGCGCGTTCGGAGACCACGAGCTTGCCTCCCCGCTGAATCGCGAGGCGCACGTCCTCTTCGCAGACGAAGTCGAGCGGCGGCTGACTCGAGGGCGGACCAGGGACGGAGGTGGGACCGAGCGGGGATGGAGGAGGGACGGAGGGGGGACGGAGACCTCGGGAGCCGAGGAACTGGTCGATTCGCTGCGACAGCGCATCGGCGGCGATGCCTGCGGGCGGCGCCGGACGGGCCGGCGGCGACGGCAGGGCAGGCGTGGCGGCGCCGTGCGTGACGCCCACGATTGGCGCGCCGAGCCGGTCCCAGCGACTGACGACGGGAGTTACCTCGTACGCCAGCCGCTTGATATTCAGGAGATGTCGAGGCGAGATGTTGTCCGACGTAATGTTGCCGCCGTACCCGCCGCACCCGAGCGTCATCGCGGGGTCCAGCCCCGTCGACAATCCCACCGAGCCGTGCGTGGTCGGCGTATTCACCACGATTCGGAACGCCGGCTTGTGGAGGCCAAACTCGAGGATGACCTGTTCGTTCTGCGAATGGATGGACATGGTGTGACCCATTCCTCCGTACCGCAGGATCTGCTTGCACCGCTCGCAGCCTTCGCGCCAATCCTTCACGACGTAGTACGAAAGGACGGGGCACAGCTTCTCGATCGAAAGAGGGAAGTCCCGTCCGACGCCTTCGAGCGGCGCGAGCAGGACGCGTGTTTCCTTAGGAACCGTGATGCCGCATTTCTCGGCGATCGCGACCGCAGACTTCCCAACCAGGGCCGGGTTTGGCAACCGCTGCGGCGTCACCAGCATGCGGCCAAGAGCGTCCATTTCGCCCTTGTTCATGAAGTAACCGCCCTGGGTGACGAACTCCCGCTTGACCTCTCCGGCGATCGGCTCGTCGACGACAACAGAATTCTCCGACGAGCACAGCACGCCGTTGTCGAACGTCTTGCCGGTAATGACGTCGTGGACCGCTTTCCTGACGTTGGCCGTGCGTTCGATGAACGCAGGCGCATTGCCCGGCCCGACGCCGTAGGCAGGTTTGCCCGCGCTGTACGCGGCGCGTACGAGGCCCATCCCGCCGGTTGCCAGAATCACCGCCACGTCGCGATGCTTCATCAGTTCCTGAGTGCCTTCGAGCGTGACCGTGCTCATCCAGCTGATCGCGCCGGCCGGCGCACCGGCCCGACGGGCCGCCTCTTCCATCACTTCCGCTACACGAGTGATGCATTTGACGGCCGCGGGATGCGGGCTCAGCACAACCGCGCATCGTGCTTTCAGGGAGATCAGGATCTTGTAGATGGCGGTCGATGTTGGATTCGTCGAGGGAACGACGGCGGCAACGACGCCGAAGGGCTCGGCAATCTCGACGACGCGTCGATCGTCATAACGTGCGACGACGCCGACCGTTTTCATCGGCCGGATGAAGTTGTAGACCTTCTGCGAGCTGAAGAGGTTTTTCTGAATCTTGTCTTCGACGACGCCGTAGCCCGTTTCGTCGACCGCCAGCCGCGCGAACGCCTCCGCCTGCGGAGTTGCGGCCGTGGCCATGGCGTCAACGATGGCATCGATGCGTTCCTGGCTGAATTCGGCCAGCTCGAGCCAGGCCTGCTTGGCCCGCCGCGCGAGCGCACGCGCTTCGGCGATGGACGCCAGGTCGCGATCGGTCTGAGGTTGGGACGCTGGGGCTTCGGCCACAAGTGATCAACCACAAAGGACACCAAGGACACAAAGGAAAAACTTGATTGATCCTTCGTGTCCTTGGTGTCCTTTGTGGTGAAACATTTCTAGGATCCCTTCGGCAGTATCCGCTCCACTTCCGCATGCGGCCGCGGGATCACATGAACTGAGATGAGCTCGCCAACCCGGCGGGCGGCCGCCGCCCCGGCGTCCGTGGCGGCCTTGACGGCGCCGACGTCGCCACGCACCATCACCGTGACATAGCCGGCACCGATGTATTCCTTGCCGATCAGCACGACGTTGGCGGCTTTCACCATCGCGTCTGCCGCCTCGATGGAACCGATGAGGCCGCGGGTTTCGATGAGGCCGAGCGCTTCCTGCGACATGGTTTCATTCCGGCCCGCCGCCCGCCTTCGCGCCTGCGGCGCTTCGGCGCGGCGGAGGTGGGAAGGCGGGAACTCTAACAGATTGCGGGGGATGCGGCAACTACGCTATAATTCGGGTTCGCAACTTTCACCCGAGTTTCGCCTCGGCGCTATCCATATTTTGCCATGATGCTGTCTGTCACTCGCCGGTCGACGGTGATCGGTGCCGCTGTCGCGCTGGCTTCGATGGTCGCCTGCGGCCGTAAAGAAGCCCCGGCTCCGGCTGTCGCCACGGCTTCCGTCCAGCTCAATCACGACAAGGCGCCGCTCGGCAGCCCGATCGACGTCACCTACAAGTTCGTCGTTGCAAGCGACGCCCGATTCGCCGAAGACTACAGAGTGATGGTGCACGTCGTCGACACCGACGGCGAGATGATCTTCACCTTCGACCACGAGCCGACGGTTCCGACCTCACAGTGGAAGCCCGGGCAGACCATCGAATACACACGGACCGAGTTCATCCCTGTGTATCCATACGTGGGCGAGACATTCATCGAGCTGGGTCTGTATTCGCTGCAGAATCAAAAGCGTCTCCCGCTCGCAGGCGAGGATGCCGGGCAGCGCGCGTACAAAGTGGCGAAACTCCAGCTGCAGCCACAGACCGAAAACATCTTCACCGTCTTCAAAGACGGCTGGCATCCGGCGGAGGTCGCCGAGCACAACGCGTCCGTCGAATGGCAGTGGACCAAACAGTCCGCCACGCTGGCGTTCAAGAATCCCAAAAGAGACTGTTTGCTCTATCTCGACGTCGATCATCCAGGCAGCGTCTTCAAAGAGGCGCAACAGGTGCAGGTGAGTCTGGGCGGACAGCCGGTCGACCAGTTCACGCTGACCGCGGGACAGCGGGATCTCCGGAAGATTCCATTGAAGGCGGCGCAGTTCGGCACGTCGGAGACGGCGGACGTGCAGATTTCGGTCGACAAAACGTACGTGCCGGCGTTGCTGAACGTGTCCAACAACAAGGATCCACGCGAGCTCGGCGTGCGTGTGTTTCACGCATTCGTGGATCCGAGATAAACGATGAACCACGAAGGACACAAAGGACACCAAGGTAAATACGACTTGCTCTTGGGGCTTCGACCCTTTGTGTCCTTCGTGTCCTTTGTGGTGATCGTGTTCCTGGCCGCACCCGCGGGCGCCGAGCTGGCGTACTTCCATTCCGGTCAAACGCTGTCGATCAAAGAGCATCATCCCGAGGGGGACCGGCTGGTACTCACGCTGCGCAACGGCGGCCAGATCGTGTGCGAGCCGTCGGTCATTGCGCGATTCGCGCCAGACGAAGTGCCGTACCCGGAGCCGGCCCCCGCCGCACTCGCAGCGGCGCCCATCGACGCACAGCCCACCGTGCCGTACGGCGAGATCATCGATCGAGTTGCCGCCGAACAGAACGTGCCTGCGAAGCTGGTGCGCGCCGTCATTGAGGTGGAATCGGCCTACCAGCAGGGCGCGCGCTCTCGCAAGGGCGCGATGGGGCTGATGCAGCTGATGCCGGAAACGGCGCGACAGTACGGCGTCTCCAATCCGTACGATCCGGGTTCCAACATCGAAGCCGGCATCAAACACCTGAAGTATCTGCTCCAACGGCTGCCTACGATCCCGCTCGCGCTCGCCGCGTACAACGCCGGCGAAGCGGCCGTGCAGCGGTTCCATGGCATGCCGCCGTACCCGGAAACGCGCAATTACGTGTCGCGCATCCTGGCTCTGGCCCGATAGAAATCGCGCAGCCACGCGCAACCGCACCCAGCCTTTCTCGCCGCTGCACGGTCTAATCTCACAAGAACCGTCTGCGGGAGTCGACGGGTCATCGGTCGACAGCCGCGGTCCACGACCGGTGATCGCGGCCTGAGGAGCTCGGCATAACTGATACAATTACTGATATTCCGATGGAATTCCGGTGTCGCCTGGCTTCGGCGAATGGTGAAATCGTCGAAGGCGTCTACGTTGCCGAAAACGAGGCGCGTTTGCGTCACGAGCTCGAAGAGAAGGGGCTGTACGTCCTTTCGCTCCAGCCGAAGAATGCCATTGCCGGCGTGGCGATCGGATTGCCGCAGCGGCGCGGCGTCAACACGCGGGAATTCCTGGTGTTCAATCAAGAGCTGGCGACGCTGTTGAAGGCCGGCATGCCGCTGGTGCAATCGCTGGATCTGCTCAAGAGCCGCGTGACGTCGCCGACCTTCCGCACCGTGCTGAACGACGTGCACGAGAAGGTGCGGTCGGGGACGGCGCTGTCGGACGCGTTCGGGTCGCACGGCGATCTGTTTCCGCGCGTCTACACCGCATCGCTGCTGGCCGGCGAGCGCAGCGGCAACCTCGACGCCGTCCTGCGGCGCTACGTCGAGTACACGAAGATCATCGCGACGGTGAAGCGGAAGACCGTGTCGGCGCTGGTGTATCCCGCCATCCTGGTGACGCTCGCCCTGGTGCTGGTCGCGATTATCGTCTTGAAGGTCGTTCCCGCGTTCGCGGATTTCTACAGCAGCTTCGGGGCCGATCTGCCGGTCGTGACCCGCATCATCCTGCGCGTGTCCGAGTTTGTCCGCTCACAATTCCTGTTGATCGCCATCGTCCTGGTGACGGGTGTCGCCGCGGTGGTGGCGTGGGTCCGCCAGCCCGGGCAGAAGGCCCGATTCGATCACATCATCTTGCGGCTGCCGTTTCTCGGCCAGGTCGCGGGCAAGTTTGCCACGTCGCAGATGGCGCGCACGCTCGCGACACTGCTCGGCGGCGGGCTCCCGCTGGTGAACGCGCTCGATATCGCCGCGAAGTCGATCGGGAACCAGTACATGGCGACGCAGCTCGACGTGGTCAGCTCGCGCGTGCGCGAAGGCGAATCGTTTGCCGCGGCGCTCGAAGCGCGCCGTGTGTTTCCCGAGGTCGCCGTGAAGATGGCGGAAGTTGGCGAATCGACCGGCGCGCTCCAGGACATGCTGAATACCGTCGCCGATTTTTACGACGAGGAAATTGCGACAACGATGGACCGGTTCGTCACGCTGGTGGAGCCGGTGCTCCTGGTGGTCATGGGGATCGTGATTGCAGGCCTGTTGCTCGCGCTGTACATGCCGCTCTTCCAGTTGAGCTCGGTCTTGTCGGGATAGAGTAGCCGTCGGAGTGGGGCGCTGAGATGCGGAGCAGAATCGGAACGACGCAAGCTGGGAGCTGATATCGGAATAATGGCCACGATACCCAACACGGATTTGCACGCGGATGCGGTCGAGCTCGGACCGGTTGCCGATATCGACCGGCACGCAGAGCTCGAGCAGGCGCGACGTTTGGCCGACCGCTACCGGCTCGAGTTCGTCGATATGGACACGTTCCATATCGATCAAGAGCTCTTCCGATCGATACCGGCCGATCTGATGCTGCGGTACGGCTTCGTACCGTATCGGCGCGTCGGCAAGTCGCTCGAAATCGTGGTGTCCGATCCGACCGACCTGCCGATGATCGACGAGCTCGGTGTCCTGCTGTCGACGCCGATCAAAGTGGCCGTGGGCCCGCGGTCGGCAATCGAGTCGATTCTCAAGAAGAGCGAGAGCTCGCAGCGTGTGCTCGAGGAAGCCACCGAAAGCTTCCAGCTGCAGCTGCTCAAGGAAGAGGAGAACGGCGAGGAGAGCCTCACCGTCGAGCGGCTCACCAGCGACATCAGTCCGGTCATCCGGCTGGTGGATTCGACGATCTACACCGCGATTCAACGGCGGGCGAGCGACATCCACATCGAAACGCAGGACGATGCGGTGCACGTGAAGTACCGGATCGATGGCGTGCTGCAGCCGGCCATGCGGCCGATCGCGAAGCAGTTCCACAGCTCGATCATCTCGCGCATCAAGGTGATGGCGGAGCTCGACATCGCCGAGAAGCGGGTTCCGCAGGACGGCCGCTTCAAGCTGCGCATGCCGGGCAAGACCATCGACTTCCGCGTCTCGATCATGCCGAGCGTGCATGGCGAGGATTCGGTCATCCGTATTCTCGACAAGGAGTCGATTAGCGAGCAGTTCACCGAGCTGCGCCTCGACATCCTCGGATTCCCCGAAGCGGAGCTGAAGCGGTTTCGGAAGTACATCGCCGAGCCGTACGGCATGGTGCTCGTCACCGGACCGACGGGCAGCGGCAAGACGACCACGCTGTACGCGGCGCTGTCGGAGATCAAATCGATCGAGGACAAGATCATCACCATCGAGGATCCGGTCGAATACCAGCTGAAGGGCATCACACAGATCCCGATCAACGAGAAGAAGGGGCTGACCTTCGCGCGTGGGCTGCGGTCGATCCTCCGGCACGACCCCGACAAGATCATGGTCGGCGAGATCCGGGACAACGAAACCGCGCAAATCGCCATCAATTCGGCGCTCACCGGCCACCTGGTGTTCACGACGGTCCACGCCAACAACGTGCTCGACGTGCTCGGCCGGTTCCTCAACATGGGCGTCGAAGCCTACCAGTTCGTGTCGGCGCTGAACTGCGTGCTGGCGCAGCGGCTCGTGCGCAACATCTGCCATCACTGCAAGCGGCCGTCGAAGGTCTCCGCCGCGCTGCTCGAGGAATCCGGACTCGACCTGTCGCTCGAGCGCACGCACACGTTCTACGAGGGCATCGGGTGCATCGAGTGCGGGGGCACCGGCTACAAAGGGCGGACGGCCATCTGCGAGCTGCTCGACTTGAGCGATCACATCCGGGAGATGATTCTGGAAAAACGGCCGACGTCCGAGATCAAAAAGGCGGCGCGCGAGGAAGGCATGCGGTTCCTTCGCGAATCGGCGGTCGAGCGGGTCCTGGAAGGGACGACGACGCTGCGGGAAATCAACAAGGTGACATTCGTCGAATGAGGCTGTTCAGCTCACTGCGGGAAGCGCCAGCGCCCGGCGTGGCCGTCGAAATCGCGGCCGGCCGGATCTCGGCCGCCAGCCTCGATTGGCGGGGCGGTCGGCCTGTGGTGGCCGTGCACGCAGTCGAGCCGCTGCCCGAGGGCGCGCTCGTCCCCGCGCTCGTCTCTGCGAATACCCACGACCGCGCGAGCGTCGTGACGGCCTTGAACCGTGTCCTCGAACGCATGGGACGTCCGCGCCGCATCGGTCTGGTCGTCCCGGACATCGTCGCCAAGGTGTCGCTGCTGCGGTTTGAAAAGCTTCCGCCGCGCGCGCAGGACCTCGACCAGCTCGTACGCTGGCAGATGCGCAAGACCGCACCGTTCCCGATCGAAGAGGCGCAGGTCAGCTACGTGCCGGGTTCGAGCACGTCGGATGGCCATGAGCTGCTCGTATCGCTCGCCCGTCGGGCCATCATCGAGGAATACGAAGGCCTGTGCGCCGAAGCCGGTGCGCACGCGGGCGTCGTGGATCTTGCGACCTTCAACGTCATCAACGCAGTGCTGGCGGGCAGCGGTGCCCCGGCCGGCGATTGGCTTCTCGTGAACGTCGCCGCAGATTCCGCCTCCATCGCGCTGCTGCGAGGGGCGCATCTGATTTTCTTCCGGAATCGCGCGGCGGAGACCGAAGGAACGCTTGCCGATCTCGTGCACCAGACGGCGATGTACTACCAGGACCGGCTCCAGGGGGCCGGATTCTCGCGCGTGATGCTGGCCGGGGGCGCGGGTGCCCGGCACACCACCGACATCGATCAGGTCCACCGCACGCTGGAGGAACGTCTCGGAACGCCGGTCGACACGGTCGATCCGCGCGCGGCCGCGGCGCTGACCGACCGAATCGGCGCCTCTCCGGTCCTGCTCGATACGCTGGCGCCGCTGGTGGGGCTGCTGCTGCGCGACCACAAGGCGGAAGCGGTACCGGCGTGATTCGCACCAACCTTTCAACCCGGCCGTTCTACAACGAACGCGCGGTCCACCTGTGGCTGCTCGTCGTGGCCCTTGTCGTGGCGGCGTTCACGCTCTTCAACGTATCGCGCGTGCTGCGCTATTCGCGCACCGACACGCAGCTGGCGCTGCAGGCGTCGCGCGACGAGTCGCGGGCGGCCGAGCTGCATGGGCAAGCCGCGAAGCTGCGCGCGAGCGTCGATCCGCGCCAGTTCGACATCGCGTCCGCGGCGGCGCACCAGGCGAACGAGTTGATCGATCGCCGCACGTTCTCGTGGACTGAGCTCCTGAATCGCTTCGAGACGACGCTTCCGGACGAGGCGCGCATCGTGGCCATCCGGCCGAAGCTCGATCGCGAGGGCAACATCGTGGTGACGATCAGCGTCGTGGCGCGCGACGTGGACGACGTGAGTCAGTTCATGGAGAACCTGGAGAAAACCGGCGCCTTCCGGAACCTCCGCCCAACCATCGAGCGCGTGAACGAGCAAGGCTTGTTCGAATCGCAGCTCGAAACGCACTACACGCCGTCGGCGGCGATTGCGGCCAGCGGAGCGGAGCGGCCGTGACGTTCTGGAAGCGCATCCTCGTCGAAAAGCGGGCGCTCATCGTGCCGCTGGCGCTCGGTGTCATCCTGAACGCCGGCGCCTATGCGCTCGTCGTCTATCCGCTCGGGGTGAAGTCTGCCGGCGTCGCCGATCGCGCGGCCGCGGCCGATCAGACGGCGAAGATCGCGCAGCGCGATCTCGACGGGGCGCGGGCGCTCGTCACCGGGAAATCGCGCGCCGACGAGGAGCTGTCGACGTTCTTCGACAAGGTGCTGCCGGCCGATCAACCATCCGCGCGGCGGCTCACCTACACGGCGCTGCCGGCGCTCGCACGGAAGATGAACGTCAAGTTTCTCGATCGCCGCATCGAAGTGGATCCGCCGACCCGCGATGCGCGGGTGGCGCGGTTGAAGATCCGTACGGAGCTGCAGGGCGATTACGAGAGCCTCCGGAAGTTCATCTTCGAGCTCGAAAGCGCCCCCGAATTCGTCATCATCGACGACGTGACGCTGGCGCAGGCGGATCTGGCCAAGCCGCTGACGCTGATCCTCGAGCTGTCGACCTACTACCGGTTGGGAGCCAATGGAAACTGAGCGCCGCAGGCAGCTCCTGCTCGCGGCGCTGGTCGTCGTCCTCGCGGTGCTGGCGTATCGCATGTGGCCCGCGCCGTCCGCGCCGGCCGTGCCAGCGTCCAATGAGAGGGGCAGCGTCCGGACGGCGCGGACGACGGCTCCGGCGCCAAGTACGATCGACGTGCATCTGCAGGCGCTGAGCGCCGAGCGTGCCAAGCCGGTATCGGCCGAACGGGATCTGTTCCGCTTCAAGCCGAAAGCCGCTCCGCCGCCACCGCCGCGCCTCACGCAGCCGCCGCCGGTTGCGCCGGTGCCCACCGGGCCACCGCCGCCGCCGCCGCTGCCGCCGATTCCGTACAAGTTCGTCGGCCTCGTGGAGGTCCCGGGGCAATCGAAACGGATCGCGGTGTTGAGCGACGGCCGCAGCGCCCCGGTGTTCGGTCGTGAAGGGGATATCATCGAGGGCCGCTACCGGATCGTGCAGATCGGGGCGGAATCGATCGAGATGGAGTACCTCGATGGGCGCGGCCGTCAGCGGATTCGGTTGAGTGGATCGTGAGAGTGCACATTGGACAGTAGTGTCGAACCTCGCCACTCCGCGGTGGAGAGCTTTCTGGTGCGACGTGTTGCCATGACGAAACGGCTCAAAGAACTCGGTGTGCTGCTCGCGGTGACGGTCGTCGCCACCGGATGCGCAGCGGGCGCGGCCTTCCGTCAGGGCGATAGCGCCATGCGCGCCGGCAATCTCGACGAAGCGGTCGCGTATTACCGCCGGGCCGTGCACGCGGCGCCCAACAACGCGAACTACAAGATCGCGCTGGAGCGGGCGCAGGTGGCGGCATCGCGCGCGCACCTCGAAAAAGCGCGCGAGTTCGAGCAGCGCGATCAGCTCGAAGCCGCGCGAGGTGAGTACAAGCAGGCCTCGGACTACGACCCGAGCAACCGGATCGCCGTGTCCAAGGTGGCCGAGCTCGATCGCACGATCCGCGACCGCATCGAAGCGTCGCGCCCCAGGCCGCCCATCGAGCAGATGCGCGAGCGCGCGCGCGCCGCAACGGCAGAACCGATTCTCAACCCCGCGTCGCGCGATCCGCTCCGAGTCGATTTCCCGAACACGAGCCTGCGCGACATCCTCATGTTCATCGCGAACGCGACCGGCATCAATATCACCTACGACCGGGATGTGCAGGATCGGCTGGTGGCCATCCACCTCGAAGGGGTGACGCTCGAGCAGGCGCTCAACCAGATCATGACGATGAATCAGCTCTCATACAAGGTGATCAGCGAGCGCTCGATTTTCGTCTTTCCGGACCAGGCGCCGAAGCACGCCATCTACGACGAGCAGGTCGTCCGCACGTTTTACGTGTCCCATGCGGACGCGACCGACCTGACGCAGATTCTCAGCACCATCGTCCGTCTGCCCGGCATCGCGGTGCAGCCGGCCATTGTCGCGAACAAGACCGCGAACACGATCACGGTGCGCGCGACGGCGGCCGTCGTGCAGATCATCGACAAAATCATCCAGCAGAACGACAAGCCGCGTGCCGAAATCGTCATCGATGTCGAGATTCTCGAGGTCGATCGCTCGCGCACGAAGAACTACGGCATCAATCTGTCGGACTATTCACTCGGAACGATTTTTTCGCCCGAGACGTCGCCGAGCAGCACGACGACGGCGGGCACCGGGACCGGCACGGGAACCGGCACAGGCACCGGCACGACGACGACGACCACGGGTGGATCGACGCCACCGACAGCGGTCCGGTCCCCGGCGCCGTTCAACCTGAACACGATCTCGCGCGGCGTCAGCACCGCGGACTTCTATCTCGCCGTGCCGACCGCGATCGTCAATTTCCTCGAAAGCGACACGCACACGCGGATCATCGCCAAACCGCAGATTCGCGGGGCTGAAGGCGCGAAGTTCACCCTGAAGCTGGGCGACAAGGTGCCGGTGATTTCGACGAGCTACACGCCCATCGCGACGGGTGGCGCAGGCGTCAATCCGCTCAGCTCTTATCAGTACCAGGACGTCGGCGTGAACCTCGATATCACGCCGAGAGTCACGCTCGAAGGCGACATTCTGCTGGACCTCACCATCGAGGACACCTCGCGCAAGGCCGACGTGGTCATCGCCGGCGTGAACATTCCGTCGTTCGGCCAGCGGTCGCTCACCAGCCGGTTGCGGCTGCGCGACGGGGAATCGAACCTGCTGGCGGGGCTCCTGCAGGAGAACACGTCGGATTCGATCAAGGGATTTCCCGGTGCGATCCACGTGCCGATTCTCAAGCAGCTGTTTTCCGGGAACTCGAAGACGATCGATCAAACCGACATCATCATGCTGCTGACGCCGCACATCGTCCGCACCCATGAGATTACCGAGGAGGATCTCAAGCCTCTGTACATCGGGTCGCAGCAGAATCTCGGCGTCGGCGGCCCGCCGCCGCTGATTGCCGCTCCGCTCGTCGAGCCTGTGCCGGGCCCGCCGCCACCTGCGCCTGGCGCGCAGCCGGGATTCGCGACGACGACGCCCCCGAGCGCGATTCAGTCGGCGCCCAATCCGCAGCGCGGTCCGGGCGGGACGGTGGTTACGGCGCCACCCGGCACGTCGCCGGTTCCGGGCACGGTGCTCGTCGCCCCGACCACCCCTGCTCAGCCGGCGCCCAACATCACGACCTCGACAGGTCCTGAGACACCGCCGCCGGCGACACCTCCTGCGGGGCAGCCCACGGCACCGCCCGGCGCAGCGCCGCCGGCGGTTCCGACAGCCGCCTCTGGGATCGGTGCGGCGCAAGTGTTGATCTCACCGCCGGGTCCGACCTTCCGCGTGGGCGGCGGACCGTACACCGTGCCGATTTCGATCACCGAGGCGTCGCGAATCTCGACGCTGACGCTGACGCTGATTTACGACCCGACGAAACTGCGCGTCCGTTCGGTCCAGGAGGGCAGCTTCATGCGCGCCGGCGGCGTCAACGTGACGTTCGGCCAGCAGGTGAGCGGCAACCGGATCGACATCACGCTGTCGCGCGCGGCCGACGCCACCGGAGCGTCGGGAACGGGCCTGTTGGCGGCGGTCCTCTTCGACGCGATTGCGCCGGGCGCCAACACGTTCACCTTGAGCGGAACAGCCACCGGGCCGGGCGGAGTGGCGATGGGGCTGCGTTTCGCGCCGGTCACCATTACGGTGCAATAGCAGGGATTAGGGATTAGGGGTTAGGGGTTAGAGATTTGGGATGCGGGATTCGCCAGGGGACTCAGAATTCGAGCTTGCCGCGGCCTGCCCGGAGCGAGCGCACTCGCGATCGATGGCGCGAGTCGAAGGGATACACCTTCATCGAGCTGCTGGTCGTGTCGACGATTCTGCTGATTCTGGCGTCGGCGATCATGCCGCTCGCGAAGGTGACGGCGCAGCGACAGCGCGAAGCGGAATTGCGCCGCGCGCTGCGGGAAATGCGGACCGCGATCGACAAGTTCAAGGACGCCGCGGACCTCGGACAGATCGGGTCGCTCGATCTCAAGGCCGGCAGCGAAAACTATCCAGCGGATCTCGAACAGCTGGTGGAGGGCGTCACCGCAGCCAACGACGCGACCGGCCGGAAGCTGAAGTTCCTACGGAAAGTTCCGATCGATCCGATGACGCGATCGACGGAGTGGGGACTGCGCTCCTATCAGGACAAGGCCGATTCGACGAAGTGGGGCGGTCAGAACGTATTCGACGTCCATACGACGTTCGAGGGCACGGCCCTGGACGGAACCAAATACCGCGACTGGTAGGACGAATTTGGTGAATCGCCAGGTTGCTCAATGGGTCAATCGCTCGCGCATCCGTGCGATGCGTGCCGGCGCGCGCGGCTTCACGATGATCGAGCTGCTCGTCGTGCTGGCGCTGATCGTCATACTGGCGACTGTCGGGATGACGCAGTACCGAAACAGCCGGCTGTACGCGAGCGAGGCGGTGCTGAAGACCGATTTATTCCATATGCGCGACGCGATCGACCAGTACTACGCTGACAAAGGGCAGTACCCGTCGACGCTCGACGCGCTGGTGAGCGAAGGGTATTTGCGCAAGCTGCCTGAGGATCCGTTCACGAAAAGCTCGTCGTCGTGGCAGGCCGTGCCGGCCGAGCCCGACGCGAACAACCCCACCGCCGAACCGGGCGTGTACGATGTCAAGAGCGGCTCGGACCGAACCGCTCTCGACGGCACGAAGTACGCGGACTGGTAAGAGCTCACCTCTCCGGCTCCGCACCGGAATCGATACGACGCCTGCAAACGAACACGCTACGTGATCGTGACCGTCTTCTGTTTGCTGAGACTACGGCCGGCGCTGTCGATGGTCGTCAGCGTAACCGTAAACGTTCCAGCAGTGTTGTAGGTATGCGTCGCCGTGACACCTGTGGCTGAGTTATTGGCGCCGCTCGCCGGATCGCCAAAGTCCCACGTGTAACTCACGATCGGCGAGCTAGATGTCGAACTCGACGCATTGAACGAAATCGTTACCGGATGAACCCCACCGGACGGCGACACTGTGAAGTCAATCGTTGTTCCGCCACCTACTACGATGACGGTGGAACCCGATCCGCGCTCGCCGTTCGTGTCGGTCGCGGTTGCTGTCACAGTATACGTGCCGGCCGCAGCATACACATGCTGCACGCTCGTGGCGTTGCCGGAAAGCGTGTCGGCGGTCCCATCGCCGTAATTCACGGTAATCGACGCAATCGTTGCGCCGGCAGGGGCCGTTGCCGCGATCGTAAACGTCACCGGAACGTTTGGCTGCGGGCTCGCCGACGCCGAAATCGTGACGGTCGGAGTCAGGCGTGGCGTTACCGTGACCGAGGTCGAGGCGGTCGACGTATCACCGAACGCGTCGAACCCGGTGACGGTCACCAGATAGGACCCCGCGGAGGAATACGCGTGCGAAATCGCGGGCGGCGCGCCCGTAAACGCGTTCGTCCTGCCGTCGCCCCAGTCGACGTTGACGCGTGCAATCGGGCTCGAGCCGGTCGTGCTCGTCGGATACGTCAACGGGAAGGACACCGTTTGATTCACGGTGGGTGCTGCCGGCGACGCGGCGCCGATTGTGATCGAGGAGGTGGCGTTCACGCTCACCGTCACGGTGGAGGTCGCTGGCGTGGTTGTCGTCGCCTTGCCGTCGGAACCGGTTACCGTGCTCGCGACGCCGGCCGTCGCCGTGACCTTCGCCGTTCGATTCGTCGTGAGCACCGTCGTCGCGATTCCAGCCGCGTCCGTGGAGGCGACGGTTGGATTGAGCGCACCCTGATCGGTCGAGAACGTGACGGGGATGCTGGCCAGGACGTTGCCACCCGTATCCGTCACTTTCGCACTGATCGTCGACGTGCCGCCCGTGGACGACACGGTCGATGGATTGGCGCTGGCGACAACGTTGGCCACGGCGGCGGCGCCGACCGCAATCCGAAGCGCCCCCGTCGCGCTCACGCTCGCGCCGCCAGAGATCGCGGTAATCGTCGCCACGCCGGATGCGCCGCCTGCGAGGAACTTCACCGTGGCGCGGCCATTGAGGTCGGTTTGGGCTTCCAACGGCTGAATGGTTCCAAGGCTCGTCGTAAACGTGATGTGCGTTCCGCTGTGCGGCGGCGTTCCGGCCGGTTCAATCACCTGGGCGATGATGTCCGCGGAGCCGTTGAACGGCACGCCGCTCGTCGCCGTGGTCAACGTAATCGTCGATCCCGACGGCGCCAGGAGCGGCACCTTCTCGCACGCGGCGGTCAGAACCGCAAAGCTGAACAGAGCAGTGACCGGCACAACTACTCGACGGAGGCGTGTTAACATGGGGACCGTAAATATATTAATTCGCATGAACTTAGCCGGTCAAGCACGCAACGATCGCGGCTACGCGATGGCCGCCCTTCTGGTCGCCATGAGCATCATGGCGCTCATGATGACGGTGGTGATGCCGGTGTGGAAACAAACGGCGCAGCGCGAGAAAGAAGAGGAGCTCGTGTTCCGCGGCATGCAGTACGTGCACGCGATTGCACTGTACGGACGGAAATTCGCGAACACGACCCCGCCGAGCATCGACATACTGGTCGAGCAGAAGTTTCTCCGCAAGAAGTACAAGGATCCCATCACCAACCAGGACTTCCAGCCGGTACTGGCGAACCAGCCGGCGCTGACCGCGGGACGAGGATCGGCGCCCGGCGAAGCCGGCCGCGGACAACCGGGTCCAGCCTCTGGGCAGGGCGCCGCGCCGCAGATAACGACGGGTCGCGGCACCTCGCCGATCGGCACGCCGGGAAGCGGCCCGGTCGGCGGTCTGATGGGAGTCGCGAGCAAGAGCAAAGACAAATCCATTCGGCTCTACAACGGTCGCAGTCACTACAACGAATGGGTATTCATGTATCAGCCGCAAATGCAAACGCCAGGCGGCGGTGTCCCGGGCGCCGGCGTACCCGGCCAGCGCGGACAGCCCGGCGGCCAGAATCCCTTTGGCGGCCAGGGCCCACTTGGCGGTCAGCGTGGCCGCGGCGGCCCGGACGGACGCGGCCGGCCGGGCGGGCCTGGATTTCCGGGCGGCCCTGGAAGCCCCGGCACACCGCAGCGCGGACCTGGCACCACATTCACTCCACCACCCGGCGGCCGCGGCCGGTCTTGAGTTAGGACGACTTTCAGAAGTCAGAAGTCTGTAGCGAGGGTTTCATCGCCCACCACGTAGCCCGGCCCACGTGTCGGCCCCAGGGTGGACCCTCGTGCTTCTGGTCACACGTCCCCCAGCGCATCATGAAACGCGCGACGCACCGTGCGCATGTCGTCGAGCGTCGCGCCGCCGCACGCCCGGTTAGCGAGCAGCACGAAGTACCGGTCCCGGGCGGGGTCGATCCAAAGCGACGTGCCCGTGTAGCCGACGTGGCCGATCGCCGACGCGGACATGCGCGTCCCGCACGATGAGGTGGGCAGCATCGTGTCCCAGCCGAGCGCACGCGAGCTCCCCGGCACGCGGCTCTTCGTGGTGAACTCCGCGACGCGACTCGGCGAGAACGGGGGAGGCATCGATTCGTCACCGCGCGCAGCCCGAAGAACCGTCCGCGCAAACGCGCCAACCGCCGGCGCCGTTCCGAACAGGCCCGCGTGTCCGGCCGCGCCACCGAGCGCTGCGGCATAGTTGTCGTGCACTTCACCGACGAGCATCCGTCCACGCCGTGGATCGTCGTCCATCGGCTGCGTTGGCGCCGCGCGCCGCCGCAGATCCGGCGGCAGATCGAAGGCCAGCAGATCCGGCGATGTGGCGTCCGAGTGTCCCGGCCCGCCGTAGCCGCGAGGCGGCGAAGGCGGCAACCGGACCGCGATCGCCTCGAACGCCTCGGCCAGCGACGCCCTGCTGCGATCGGCCACCAGAAACCCAAGCAGGATGAACCCGAGATCGCTGTAGATCGACCGCGTGCGCGGCGCGCATTCGAGCGGCATCGTGCAGATGTCGTGCTCGAATTCCCGTCGGCTGCGCGGCGGCGTGTCGACCAGCCGTGCGGGAAGTCCCGATGCGTGCTCGAGAAAATCGCGAACGGCGACGATCTCGCGATCCGTCCCTCGCCATTCCGGAAAGAACGCGCTCACGCGTTCGTCGAGCGCGAGCGCGCCGTCGGCCACGAGCTGCATGACGACGGTGGTTGTGACGATGACTTTCGTCAGCGATGCGAGATCGAAAAGCGTCTCGATGGCGGCCGGCGGCGACGGCGCATCGAACGTCAGCGTGCCCTGCGCGGCCTGCCAGCGCGGGCCGTCGGACGCCCCGACTTCGGCCGTCGCGGCGGGAAAGACTCGCGCGCCGGCGGCGTCGCGGAGGACACGGGCGGCGGCGTCGAACGGTGTCATCGTCTGCCGCTATTGCGGGTCGCAGACTGGACGAGCCACGCGACCGACACCGTTGTGGCCGCACCGATGAACACGTACCAGGTGAAGGCAATCGTCGTCCAGCCCCAGACGATCGTCATCGCCACCAGTCCGGCCAGCATCCCGGCAAACGCTGCGCCTTCGCTCACCGACGGCGCGAGCGTGCCCAGTAAGAACGCCCCGAGCACCGAACCCGACGCGTACGACAGCACGGACAGGCCGGCGTCGAGCACCGAACGCTGCATCCACTGCGCGCCAATCGCGACGCCAATCTGGACGACACCCCAGGCAACGGTCCACGCGCGCGAGATCCGCATCAGCGTGCGCTGGTCGGCGTCCGGACGCCAGTATTTGAGATAGAAATCGTTGACGGTGGTCGCCGCCATGGCATTGAGCGATGGCGACAGCGCGGCCGCGACGATGGCTGCGACGATGAAGCCGGCGGCCCCATGAGACAGCGCGCTCACGATGAAGGCTGGGAGCAGCTCGTCGGTCCGAGCCAGCGCGCGGGGCAGCGGCACGTGCTGATAGTAGGTGAACAGCATGATGCCGATGACGAGGAACAGGACGAACTGCGCGAACACGAGAAAGCCGCTCAGGATCAGGCCGCGTGCCGCCTCGCGCGAGGAGCGCGCGGAAAGGAGGCGCTGCACGAGGAACTGGTCTGTGCCATGGGTCGCCAGCGTGAGCGCGATCCCGCCAATGACGCCCGCCCAGAGCGTGTACGGCCGGGACAGGCTCGTGGTGAGATCGAACATTCGGAACTTTCCCGCGGCGCCGCCCACCTGTACGACCTCGCGCCAGCCGCCCGGAATCAGCATGAGCAGCGACACGAACACGACGGCGGCGCCGGCGACGTAGACGAACAGCTGAACGACGTCGGTCCAGATGACGGCCGCCGCGCCGCCGCGCACGGTGTACACGATCATGGCGGAGCCGATCACGACGACCGCCCAGGTGACCGGCACGTGGGTGACGACCGAGATCACGAGCGCGGTGGCAAACAGACGAATTCCGTCCGCGAGCGCACGCGTGATGAGAAAGATGAATGCCGAGAGGTTCTTCACGCGCGCGCCGAATCGGCGCTGGAGCAGCTCGTACGACGTGAACAAATCGCCTCTGAAGTACGCCGGGATGAAGATGATGCTAATCAGCAGGCGGCCGATGACGTAGCCCAGGGCGAGCTGCAGGAACGTCATGTCGCTGCCGTACGCCGTCGCCGGGACGCTGATGAACGTCAGCGTGCTCGTTTCGGTTGCGACGATGGTGAAGCAGATGGCCCACCAGGGCACGGATCGACCGGTCAGGAAGTAGTCGCGGGTGGTTTTCTGAAAGCGCGCGAAATAGGAGCCAAACGCCGTGATCGCGAGCAGGTAGCCCCCGATGACGAGATAGTCGATCCAGGTCAGGACCACGGTGCTACTGCATGAACGCGGCTCGTCCCACCTGGGCCAGCGAGTCGGCACCGCGCGCCGGATCGACGAGGCTCTCGTACGAGAAGAGGATGACGCCCGCGACCCCCAGACGGCGCGCCAGCTGCACGTTGTCGGCGATTTGCGACGATGACAGCCGGTAGGCGCCGATGCCGGCCCAAATCGGATGGCCGGCGGCAACCGATTGCGCCGCGCCGATCTGCGCGGCGAACAGCGAGGCGTCGGTCGTGTACGCCATCGGGCAGAGCACGTCGACGAGATCGCGCGCCAGCCACGAGCGCCAGTCCTGCAGACGGCGCCCCGCGGCGTCGGAGGGATCCGGAGCGACCGCCGCGCTCACGATGGCCGCCGGGCGCCGCGTCTTGACCGCGCTGTGCAGCTTCGACAGCAGGGACGTCAGCCTGTCCGTTCGGAACGCGCGCCACCGCGCGGGGAACGCACGCGTGTAGATCAACGCTTCGCCGTCAGCGATCCGCGCGTCGTATCGCCGTCGATCGGCGACAGGCAGGTCGGGGAGCACGTGACGCCGGAACGCCGCCAGCGACTCGCGACTGTAGTCGAAGTCTTCCGTGGGATACCGCAGATAATCGAAATGGACGCCGTCGACGTCGTATCGATCCACGACGTCACGAACGACGGATACCGTGTAATCGACGGCCGCCGGCACGGTCGGAGAGAGGTACAGCCCCTCGATGTCGCCGGACTGCGCGCGCGCGTGACGAGTCAGCCGTCCGACGTACTCCGGGCTTCGCGGCTCGATCGTGACGAGATGCTCGGCAAGTGCGCGGGGCACCATCAGCCACTCGGGATGGCGATACACGACGTGCTCGCGCGCCGGCGGCATCTCGTTGACGCCGGCGACGAGATTCACGTTCATCCAGGCGTGCACCCGGAGGCCGGCCTCGTGCGCGCGGATGATGGCCGTTGCCAGCGGGTCGAAGGCCGGCTGCGAGGAGAGCGCCGCGGGCCGCGGCTCGAGACCGTGCTGATAGTACGCGTCGCCCCGGCCGCGGATCTGCATCAGCAGGGTGTTGAATCCGCTCGCCTTCGCGGCGTCCACCATCGTCGCGATGGCCTGCGGCGACGTGAGCGTCGTGCGGACGACCCACAGCGCGCGGACGTCATCGCGCGCCGCCGCGGGCACACCGACGACCAGGGCCACGGCCACGGCCGCGACCGCGTTGCGCACGGCTGCACTGAGCATGAAACGGACGGAGCGTAGCATAGATTCCCGGCGCGACTCCGAGTAATAATCGCGCATTCATGCACGTGCTTGGTATCGACGCGGGCGGCACGAAGACCGTGTGCCTGCTCGCCGACGCGCGCGGCTCGATCGTGTCCGAGGAACGCGGGCCCGGCGCGAACCTGCACGTCGCGGGCAAGCGCGGCGTCGAGAGCGTCCTGCGCGACGTGATGCAGCGCGCGATTGGCGACCGCGCGATCGCGCCCGCGGCCATCTGCGTCGGCATCGCCGGCGTCGATCGTGACGATGAAGCGCGCACCGTCCGGGCGATCATCCAGCGCATCGCGCACGACGCGCGCGTGCTCGTCGTCAACGACGCGCTGATTGCGCTGGTGGCCGGCGCGGGCGATGCGCCGGGCGTGGTCGTGATAGCCGGCACCGGATCGATCGTGTACGGGCGGAACGCGGCGGGTGAAGCCGCCCGCGCGGGCGGCTGGGGACACATGGTGGGCGACGAGGGCAGCGGCTACTGGATCGGACGCGAAGCCGTGGCGGCGGTCATGCGCGGCGCCGACGGCCGCGGTCCTGCGACGCGTCTCGCCGCGGAGATTCTGGCGCACTTCCGCGTCGCCGATGTCTCGCGCCTGCCGCGAATTGTCTACGATCGGGAGGTGCCGCGGATGAGCGTCGGCGCGCTCGGTCCCATCGTTCAGCGCGTGGCGGAGGAGGGCGATGCCGTGGCGAGACGCATCCTCGAACGCGCCGCCGAGGAACTCGTGCTCGCGGCGCGCTCGGTGACGACGCGGCTCGAAATGCGCGGAGATTCGTTCACGTTTTATCTGGCCGGCGGCGTCTTCCAGGGCGTTCCCTCGCTCGGCGAGGAGTTGACGCGGCGCCTCGTCGAGGTGGCACCGCGATCTCAGGTCCAAACGTTGACCGAGCAGCCCGCGGTCGGCGCCGTCTGGCTGGCGCTCGCGGAAGCACGGGGTGCGGCCCGCGTGCCCCGGTACAGAACGGCGTAGGGACGTGCGAGTGCGTGTGTTCGCGACCGCCGACGCGCTCGCGCGCGCGCTGGCGCGCGAGGTGGCGCGCGAACTGCGAGCGAATCCACGGCTGGTCCTGGGGCTGCCGACCGGCCGGACGCCGATACCGCTCTATCGGGAGCTCTCGCGCCTGTTTGCGGCGGGACGAGTCGACTTCAGCCGCGCGACCACGTTCAATCTCGACGAGTTTGCGGGCATCGCCCCCCACGATCCCCGCAGCTATCACGCGTTCATGCGCCGCCATCTGTTCGATCGCGTGAACCTCCGCGCGCAGCGGATCCACGTGCTGCGCGGCACCGCGCCCGACCTCGTCCGCGAGTGCGCGCGCTATGAACGCGCCATCACGCGCGCCGGCGGCATCGACGTGCAGATTCTGGGACTTGGCGTCAACGGACACATCGGCTTCAACGAACCGGCACGTGCGCTCGTCGCGGCAACGCATCGGGCGCGCCTGACGCCGTTGACGCGCCGCGCAAACGCGGCGCTGTTCGGCAATCGCGTCACCGCCGTGCCGAGCGCTGCGCTGTCGATGGGGATGGCGACGATTCTGCGCGCCAGGCGCGTCGTGCTGATCGCGACCGGCGCCAGCAAGGCGCGCTGTGTCGAGCGGATGCTGATCGGAGGTGTGACCACGCGGCTGCCCGCGTCGTTTCTTCAGCTGCACCCGAATGTCGACGTGTGGCTGGACGAGGCTGCCGCGGTGCGCGTGTAGGGCACCGGTTCAACCGTGCCTCATCCAACCTTGAGGAGCTCTTTGAGCCGCGCTTCCACGTCTTCACCAATCGCGTCGCGCACGAAGTCGTGGGATCGGCGCAGACGCGTGAGTGCCTGGGCAAGGGTCAGCTTCCCCTTCTGCATGACGATGGCGGCCTTCACGTTCCAATGGGCCCGCCGAAGCAGCGCGTCGGCCTCGTCGTAGTCGAGCTCCGTGACAATCGTGATGATCCGGCGCGCCCGGTCCTTCAGCTTCTCGGATCCCATCTGCACGTCGACCATCAGGTTGCCGTAGGTCTTGCCGATGCGGATCATCGATGCGGTCGTGAGCATGTTCAGGACCATCTTCGTCGCCGTGCCCGCCTTGAGCCGTGTCGATCCGGCGATGACTTCGGGGCCGACCGCCGGCGCGATCGTCAAGTCGACGAAGGTCTGCAGCTCGGTTCGGGGATCGCACGTGACGAAAATGATCTTCGACCCGGCGCGCCGCGCGCGCGTGAGTGCGCCCCGGACGAACTGGGTCATCCCGCTCGCCGACACGCCGATGACGACATCCTTCTTCGTCGGGCGCAGCCGGTTGATCGATCGCGACCCTTCTTCGTAGTTGTCCTCGACGCCTTCGCGCGCCTTCAGCACCGCGTTCCGTCCGCCGGCCATGATCGCCTGGACGAGATCGGGGCTGGTGCCGAACGTCGGGGGCATTTCCGCGGACTCGAGCACGCCGAGCCGCCCGCTCGTCCCGGCGCCGACGAAAATGACGCGTCCATTCTTGCGGAGCGCCTGCGTGATGATCTCCACGCCGACCGCGATCCGGTCCTTCTCGCGCTGGACCGCCGCGAGCATCTTGCGATCCTCGTTGAGCATCCCTTCGACGATGTCGGCCGGGGGGAGCTTGTCGATCGCCAGCGTGGAGGGGTTAATCTGCTCGGTGGGCAGCGACTGCCATTTCGAACGGACGGGCATGCGGTCAGGACCTCAAGAACAGGCGGCGGATACTATCATAGTCGTCGTTCGTCATGATTGCGGCCTATCTCGACCACCTGCGCGTGGAGCGGCGCCTTGCCCGGCACACGCTCGAGAGTTACGGCCGGGATCTGCGCGCGCTCGGCGCGTTTGCCGCAGGAAACGAGTGTCGTCTGGATCGCCTCGATCGCTCCGCGCTCGAGACCTTCGTGCGGCAGCAGATGACGCGCGGCCTGTCGCCGCGGTCGGTCGCCCGGCTCGTGGCGGCGGTCCGCGGGTTCTATCGGTTTCTCGTGCTCGATCGGCGACTGGACCACAGCCCCGCCGACGATCTGCGTCCGCCCCGTGCGTGGCCGGCGCTGCCGAAATGCCTGTCCATTCAAGACGTCGATGCGCTGATTGCGCAACCCGACGTGTCGACGCCGCTCGGGCTGCGCGATCGCGCCATGATCGAGTTGTTGTATGCGACGGGGCTGCGTGTCAGCGAGCTGACCGGCGTGCGGATGGCCGATCTGCATCTCGACGAGCAGTACGTGTCGTGCATCGGCAAGGGGAGCAAGGAACGCATCGTGCCGATGGGCGACCAGGCGGCGGCGTGGATTCGCCGGTACCAGCGCGACGCGCGGCCGCAGCTGGTCGAGAAGGTGCGGACGACTCGCGGCGCTCGCGACGCGCTGTTCGTGAACGCCCGCGGCGGAGCCCTGAGCCGTGTCGGGTTCTGGAAGATCCTCAAACAGCACGGGCGCCGCGCGAAGCTTCCGTCGACGCTCAGTCCGCACGTCCTCCGACACTCGTTCGCGACGCACCTGCTCGAAAACGGCGCCGACCTGCGCGCCATTCAGCTGATGCTCGGACACTCGGATCTCTCGACGACACAGATCTACACACATGTCCTCGAAACGCGCCTGCGGACCATCTACGATCGCTTTCACCCCAGGGCCTGATTCTGCTAAACTTAACCGTTTCACGGGACGCCAATCGCACACGGCGGTACGCGGCTGCCATCACACAACCGTGTCCGGCCCTTCGGCCGGACAGAAGGAGCGCACGGCATGAGCCGTAAGGGACGGCATTTGTTCACGTCGGAATCGGTCACGGAAGGACATCCGGACAAGATTGCCGATCAGATTTCGGACGCGATTCTCGACGCCATCCTCACGCAGGATCCGGTCAGCCGCGTCGCGTGCGAGACGCTCGTCACCACCGGCCTCGCCGTGGTCGCAGGCGAGATCACGACCAGCGCTTACGTCGATTTCCAGGAGGTCGTGCGCGCGACCATCAACGAGATCGGCTACAACCGCGGCAAATACGGCTTCGACGGCGAAACATGCGCCGTGCTGTCCTCGATTCACAGCCAGTCGCCCGACATCGCGATGGGCGTCGATACGGGCGGGGCAGGCGATCAGGGCCTCATGTTCGGCTTCGCGTGCATGGAAACCGAAGAGTTGATGCCGATGCCGATCATGCTCGCACACAAGCTCGCCAAAGGGCTGTCGTGCGCGCGGCGTGACGGCGTTCTCGAGTACCTCCGGCCGGACGGCAAATCGCAGGTTACCGTCGAGTACGACGGCGATCGGCCGGTGCGCGTCGATGCGGTCGTCGTCTCCAGCCAGCACAGCCCGCTCGTCACGCAAGAGACGATGAAAGAAGACATCGTCGAAAAGATCATCAATCGCGTGATCCCCGCCGAGCTGATGGACAACAACACCAAGGTGTACGTGAATCCGACCGGACGTTTCGTCGTCGGCGGTCCCCACGGCGACGCCGGCGTGACCGGCCGCAAGATCATCGTCGACACCTACGGCGGCGCGGCCCCGCACGGCGGGGGCGCGTTCTCGGGAAAGGATCCCACGAAGGTCGACCGCTCGGCCTGCTACATGGCGCGCTATATCGCGAAGAACGTCGTGGCCGCCGGCATCGCGGACCGCGCGCTGGTCCAGTTGGCGTACGCCATCGGCGTCGCCGATCCGGTGTCGGTGGCGGTCCATACCGAAGGCACCGGCCACATTCCGGAAGAGAAGATCACCCAGATCGTCCGCAACAACTTCAAGCTCACGCCGCGCGGCATCATGGAAGAGCTCGACTTGCGCCGGCCGATCTACAAGAAAACCGCAGCCTTCGGTCACTTCGGGCGTACTGAGCCCGAGTTCACCTGGGAGCGAACCGACAAAGCGTCCGCGCTGCGAGCAGCCGCGGGCGTGTAGTGACGCGGACGCGCAGCGATTAGCTCGCGGCTTTCAGCTTTCAGCTGGGAAGCTGATGGCCGAGAGCAGAGAGCGTTCGAGACTCCCTTGAAGAAACTTCTAGTAGTGACGGCGGCCCTCGTGGCCGCCGTTGCTGTTTGTATCGTCATCGCGCTGCCGCCCCGCCGTCTCACGCTCGCGCCGACGTCCGACGGCACGATTCCCGGCATCCTGCACGTTCACACGAACAGATCCGACGGACTGAGCGGGCCCGACGAGATTGCCGCGGCTGCCGCGCGGGCGGGACTCAAATTCGTCGTGTTTACCGATCATGGGGATGCGACGCGCGAACCGGACGCGCCTACGTATCGCGCGGGCGTGCTGTGTCTTGACGGCGTGGAAATCAGCACGACCGGCGGGCATTACGTCGCGCTCGACATGCCGGCGTCCCCCTATCCGCTCGGCGGCGAACCGCGCGACGTCGTTGACGACGTCCGGCGGCTCGGCGGCTTCGGGATTGCCGCGCACCCAGACTCGCCGAAGCGGGAATTGCGCTGGCGCGAATGGACGTCGCCGTTCGACGGCATCGAGCTGTTGAATCCCGATACGAGCTGGCGCGTCTGGGCGCAGCAGGCCGGATCGGCGGGAGGTGCCGTGTCGGACGCCCGGTGGCGAGCCCGACGCCGTCTCGCGGCGTCGCTGGCCACCTACCCATTTCGTTCGGCCGAAACCATCGCGCACCTGATGCAGCCCGCCGGCAGCGCCGTGTATCAGTGGGCCACACTCGCGTCCCGGCGGCGTGTCGTCGCGATTGCCGGCGTCGACGCGCACGCACGGCTCGACCTGGGAGGCAGCGATCCTGACGATAGCCGCTATTCGCTGCCGTTACCGGGGTACGAGAGCTCGTTCCGCACGTTGTCCGTGCACGTCGCACCGGATCGCTCCCTGACAGGCAATGCGCACGACGACGCGGCTGCGGTTCTGCGCGCGATCCGAAACGGACACCTGTACGTCGCGGTTGACGGTGTTGCCACGCCGCCGTCATTCGAGTTCACTGCAACGAATGCGCGCGGCACCGTTCGCCAGGGCGACGAGCTGGCGGCAGGGGGACGGGTCACGTTGCGCGTGCGGAGCAATGCGCCGCCCGGCTTCACGACGACCGTATGGAGCGGCAACACCGTGCTCAGTGGCGATCACCACGAGCAGGCGTTCGATGTGGATGCGCCCGAGGCGCCCGCGGTGTTTTGGGTGGAGGTTCGATCGACGGGAGGCAGCGAGGCCGTCCCGTGGATTCGCAGCAATGCCATCTACCTTCGGGGCCCCGACGCGGTCGTGCGGCCGACTATCCGTCCTCCTGCAAGCATGAACCAGCCGATCTTCGATGGGACCTCAGCTGGAAGCTGGCGGGTCGAGCACGACACGACCTCCGTCGCTGCGCTCGAGGTGGCACCCCTCCCGAGCGGCAGCGAGCTGCGGTTTCGATTCGGGCTGTCGGGTGGATCGAAGGTGGATCAAACGGCCGCGTTCGTCTACGACACCCCGAACGGGGTCGCGGCCAACGACCGCATCACCTTCACCGCGCGCGCCGAGCATCCGATGCGGATATCCGTTCAGTTGCGCGGCGGAGCAGGCGAGGCGGCGGGCGAGCGCTGGCAGCGATCGGTGTTCCTCGACACAGCCGAGCAGGACCACACTGTCTACTTCGAAGATGTCATGCCCGTTGGCGAGACCCACACCTTCAGGCCGCCTCTGGCCGCCGTGCGCAGTATGCTCTTCGTGATCGATACGACCAACACGAAACCGGGTGCATCGGGTCGGATCTGGATAAAAAGGGCGGCACTTCAAAAGTAGGAAGCCTTCTCCGATCAGGGACGGACAAGGGACGCAGGAGGGACGGAGCGGGGACGCAGCCGACGCCGCATATGCATGGATAATGACCGGATGACGAAAACGCTGAGCCGGCGGGAATTCGGGCGCCTGAGCATGGCCGGCGTCGCAGCTTTTGCCGTGCCGCAGGAGCGACGCGACCCGCCGGGCATCTACCGGTACGTGCATCTCGACGTCTTCACGGACCAGCGGCTCGCTGGCAATCAACTCCTGGTGTTCACCCAGCCCACAGGCCTCACGACCGACGCGATGCAGGGGCTGACACGCGAGTCGAATTACTCGGAATGCACATTTGTGTTCCCGCCGGAACAGGCGGGCACGGATTACCGTGTTCGAATCTTCACGCGAACCGCCGAGACACCGTTCGCCGGGCATCCAACAATCGGAACCGCATTCGGGCTGGCGCATGCGCGCGTGATCAAGGCGGGCACCGCGAAGACCGTATTCGGCCTCGGCGTGGGCCCGACCGATATCGATCTGGAATGGAACGGCGTGGACCTCGCCACGGCCTGGATGACGCAGCTCAAGCCGACGTTCGGCAAGACCGTGGACGACGGCGCGACGATCGCCCAAGCGATTGGCGTGGACACCGCCGCGGTCCGATTGAAGCCGGACCGGGTGCCGGCGGGGCAGGAAGTGAACTGCGGGTCGAACTTCTTCATCGTGCCGCTCGCGACGCGCAAGGCTGTCGACGCGGCGGTGCTCGATCGCCCGAAAGCGGACGCCGTGTTCGCCGCGGCCGGCATTCAGCGGCGCGGCATCTACGTCTTCTCGACCGAGCCCGCGCAGGATGGCGCAACCGCATACAGCCGGCTGCTCGGCACGAGCGGCATCGAAGATCCGGCCACCGGATCTGCGGCAGGTCCGGCCGGTTCGTTCATCGCGAAGTACGGCCTCGTGCCACAGGACCGCGTTGGCGCCATTGTCTTCCTGCAGGGTGTATTGGTGCGGCGTCCGAGCCGCATCCACGTGAAGATTGGAATGACCGGCGCGGAGGTCACGAGCGTCAAGGTCGGCGGCAGCGCCGTCGTTGTCGGCGAAGGAACGATGATGCCCTAGTGTCGAGTCTCAGAAGTTCGTTGGCATTCGGCCGGCGATGCAGCATTCGGCCGGCGATGCATCCCGGCTGGCTGCGTTGCTCATCGTTCGAATATTTCCGATATGCTCACTCTTCGCGCCTTGCCATCCGGGCGCCTCGCCGCCCTCGGTGCTCAACGAACTTCTGAGACGCGACACTAGCTGTACCCGTTGACAATATATCCACCGTGGATATAGTCTGCTGCGCATGACCGACCTGCAGCGCGAGGCCGAGTCGCTGATTCCGTTGCCTGCCGCCGCCTATCACATCCTTCTCGCCGTCGCCGACGAGGATCGTCACGGCTACGGCATCATCCAGGATGTCGCCGAAGGCACGGCCGGCTCTGTGAAGTTGAGTGCCGGCACCCTCTATCGCTCCATTCAGCGCATGCTCGAGCAGGGGCTCATCGTCGAAACCCGCGACCGACCCGCGCCGGAAGACGACGACGAGCGGCGGCGCTACTACCGCATCACCGCGCTTGGAACGGCGACGGCCAAGGCGGAAACGCGCCGGCTGGCGGATCTGGTCAGGATGGCGCGGGCACGCGGCCTGGCGCCGGCCAAAGGATGAGGGTCTCCATGCGCGCATACGACCTGCTCCTGCGCCTGTACCCAGCATCGTTCCGCAACGAGTACGGCGAAGAAATGCGCAGGCTGTTCGCACGTCGGCGGCGCGACGCCGGGGATCCGCTGACGATCGCGGCGACGTGCGCTTCCGCGGCCTGGAGCGCGAGCGCGAGCCGCAGGTCTACCTCTCATCGCAGCAGGTGAACGACGGCGCCATCATCTTCTACACCCCGAAATCATTGGCCGTCCGAGCGAGCGTGCCGGCCGCGACTCGCGCCAGGCGTTCGCGACGTGATCCGACGAGCGGATCCGAGGCCCCCGATCACGTGTAGACACTCACCGACATGGTCGATCTCGAGACGGCGTCAGCCTCTCCGTAGTCATGACGATCATGGGCAGCGTGCTGCCGACGCTGCGCGCGCTGCGCGTGAATCCGATCTCCGCCATACGATCAGAGTAGAAAAGGCCCGTTCCTTTAAGGCAGCGCGAACGCGACGATGCTGCTGCCCGACGGCGCGCCGTTCTTGCCGCCGCCGCAGACGATGACGACGTATTGCTTGCCGCCGATCGTGTGGGTCGCCGGCGTGGCGTTGCCCGCCGCCGGCCGTGTTGTCTCCCACAACAGCTTCCCGGTCAGCTTGTCGTAGGCGTGGAACTTCCGGTCGAAGTTCGTGGCGCCGATGAAGAGGAGGCCGCCCGCCGTGACGACGGGACCGCCGTAGTTGTCGCTGCCGGTGTTCGTCACGCCCTTCGCGGCCAGCTCGGGATACTCGCCGAACGGAATCTTCCAGCGGATCGTGCCCGCGTTCAGATCGATCGCGTTCAGCGTGCCCCATGGCGGCGTGATGGGCGGATAGCCGTCCGGGTCGCGCCACAGCGTGTAGCCGTCGGTGCGGTACTTCAGCCAGTTCGGATCGCTCGTGACGGCCGGATCGGCTGCGCGGTCGCGTCCGGTCGCCACGAAATTCACGACGTCGTTGACGTTGCGGCTGTCCATGTCCGGATAGCCGGGCATGCGGCCCGTACCTTCGCGAACGATCGCCGCCAGCTGATCGCGCGTGAGGCGGTCGCCGATGCCGACGAGCGACGGCGCCTCGGGCGAGCCGCGCCGATCGTCGCCGTGGCACGTCGCGCAGCGGCTCTTGTAGACCGCCGTGTCGTTGTTGGGGACCAGCCGGATGATCCACGGCATCTCGTTCGAGTTCACGTAGAGCAGCGCCGAGTCGGGATCGTACGCCGCGCCGCCCCATTCGCCGCCGCCGTCGAAGCCCGGAAAGACGATGGTGCCCTCGAAGGACGGCGGCGCGAAGAATCCTTTCGATCGTTTGCGGAACTCGGCGAGCACCGCCGCGTGCGCCTCGGGCGTGCGCGTCGTCAGCATGTCTTCGGTGAGACCCTGTCGCGCGAACGGCGGCGGCTTCACCGGGTACGGCTGCCGCTCCGACAGCAGCTCGCCGTCGACGGCCGACGGGGGCACCTTGCGGTTCTCGACGGGGAACAGCGGTTGGCCCGTACGGCGATCGAGCACGTAGACGTAGCCATACTTCGTGATCTGCGCGACGGCGTCCACCTTCCGGCCGTTGCGGGTGACGGCGACGAGGCTCGGCGGGGCGGGGAAGTCCCAGTCCCAGACGTCGTGCTTCACCGCCTGAAAATGCCAGACGCGCTTGCCGGTGCGCGCGTCGAGCGCGAGCACGCAGTCCGCGAACAGATTGTCGCCGTGGCGGGTGACGCCGTAGAAGTCGAACGACGCAGAGCCCGTGGCCGCGAAGACCATGCCGAGCTTCGCGTCAACCGTCACGCCGGCCCAGGCGTTCGCGCCGCCGGCACGCTGGTAGGCATCCTTCGGCCACGTGTCGTACCCGAGCTCGCCAGGTTGCGGGATCGTGTGGAAGATCCAGCGCCGCTTTCCTGTGTTGACGTCGAAGGCGCGAATGTGGCCCGGCGAGCCAGGCAGCGTTTCGGGCACGCTGCTGCCGATGATCAGCATGTCCTCGAACACAACGCCGGGCGTGCTCGCGCTGACGGTCAGCCTGTCGGCCGGCCGATCGAGCCCGTCACGCAGATCGATTCTGCCGTCGGCGCCGAACGATGTGATCGGCTGGCCGGTTTTCCTGTCGAGGGCCCACAGAAGACTGCGGTAGGTGACGAACACACGGTCCTTGTGCACGGTGACACCGCGGTGACGAAACCGTCCAGTGGACGTCGCGCCGCCGCTCGGGTCGAACGTCCACAGCTCACGGCCGTTCGCCGCGTCGATGGCGACGACCTTCAACGTCGGCGTCGTGACGTAGAGCACCCCATCGACGACGATCGGATTGCTCTGCATTTCGGAGCCCTTGAAGGCGTCGTGCGAGTCGTAGGTCCAGGCAACCTGCAGCGTGGAGACATTGCTGCGATTGATGTGAGCGAGCGGGGAGTAGCGGATGTTGTCCACGCCGCCGTTGACCGGCCAGTCCGTGTCGCTCGGCGCCAGCGCGACAATTCCAATGACGGCCAGCCACGAAAAGACGAAGGCGGGAAGAGGGCCGATCATTCAAATTGCGGCGACGATGAGGCAGGCCCATCCGACGAGAAACGCCGCACCGCCGAGGGGCGTGATGGCGCCGAGCACCGTGACGCCCGTGAGCGCGAGCGCATAGAGGCTCCCCGAAAACAGGACAATGCCGACGGCGAAGGACCAGCCGGCGAGCTGGAGGAGCCATCCGCCCATGCGCGACATGATCAGCCCGACGGCGACGATTGCCAGCGCGTGATACATCTGGTACCGCACGCCCGTCTCGAAGATCGAGAGCATGTCTGGAGAGAGCCGTCCGCGGAGTCCGTGAGCGCCGAAGGCTCCGAGCGCCACGGCCAGGAACCCGGCAAGGGCGCCGACGAGCAGAAAGGTTTTGTCCACGCCGCGATTCTACAACCACGGCGCTGTCGGAAGTGGAGGCGATGGAGCGCTTATTCTGAGCCGTCGGCGCGGCCAACGTCCACGCTGCGGTCGTCGCCGGAGCCGACCACGCGCACGCGCCAGGGATTGCAACACACTTCGCAGTCCTGGATGAAGCTGCCCGTCACGTCGGGCTCGAGGTAGATCTCCGCTTCCTCGCCGCAGTACGGACAGGTGACGAAGAACCGGTCCTCCATGCGGGCTTACGCGACCGAGGCGCTGTATTCCTCGTACGTGCCCTTGAAGTCGTGAATCTGCCCGTGGTCGAAGTGCCACACGCGGGTGCCGACCTCTTCCATCACATCCTCATCGTGCGTCACGAGCAGCACGGTGCCCTCGTACTTCTGAAGCGCAACGTTGAGCGCGTTGATCGATTCCAGATCGAGGTGATTGGTCGGCTCGTCCAGGACGAGCACGTTCGGCTTCTGCAGCATGATGCGGCAGAAGAGCAGGCGCGCCGTCTCTCCGCCCGACAGCGCCTCGGTTGGCTTGAGGCCTTCTTCGCCGCTGAAGAGCATCTGGCCGAGCAACCCATGGATGTCCTGCCGCGCGGCGTCCTGATCGAAGCGATGCAGCCACTCGACGGCGGTGAGTCCGTGTTCGATGGCGCCCGTGTGATCCTGCGGAAAGTAGCCGATTGAGACGTCGTGGCCCCACCGCACCGCGCCCGAATCGATGTCGTTCGGCGAGGGCGCCAGGTTCGGCGCGTCCGCGAGCAGAGCCTTCAGCAGCGTGGTCTTGCCGAGCCCGTTTCGCCCAACCAGGACGATCTTCTCGCCGCGGTTCACGATCGCGTCGAACCCGCGAACGATCGACGCGTTGCCAAACGCTTTGCCGACGCCGCGGCACTCGAGCGCCAGGCGCCCGCTGGGCCGGTTCATCGTGAAGCGGATATAGGGACGCTGGATGTTCGAGCGCGCCAGCTCGGTCGTCTGGAGCCGTTCGACCTCCTTCTTCCGCGACATGACTTGACTGGCGCGCGTGCCGGCCGAAAAGCGCGCGATGAAGTCCTGCAGCTGGGCGATCTTCTTCTCGCGCTGCTCGTTCTGCGATTCGACGCGCGAGCGGATCTGCGTCTTGGCCAGCACCATGTCGTCGTACCCGCCCGTGTAGGTGATGATGGTCTCGTAGTCGATGTCGGCGATGTGCGTGCAGATCGCGTTCAGGAAATGGCGGTCGTGCGAAATGACAATCAGCGTGCCGGTGTAGCGCACCAGGAACTCGCGCAGCCAGTGAATTGAGTCGAGATCGAGATGGTTCGTCGGCTCGTCCAGCAGGAGCGCCTCGGGGTGGCCGAACAACGCTTGCGCCAGCAGCACGCGCACTTTCTGTCCGCCCGGCAGTTCGGCCATCGTGCGATCGTGGATCTCGTCGGCAATGTCCAGGCCCTGCAGAAGAATGGCCGCGTCGCTCTCGGCCGTGTATCCCTCTTCGTCGCCGACAATCCCCTCGAGCTCGCCGAGCCGCATGCCGTCCTGATCGGTCATGGCGTCGGCCTTTTCGTACAGGCGATTGCGCTCCTGCAGCGCCGTCCACAGACGCTCATTGCCCATGATCACCGTGTCGACGACGCGAAACGTGTCGAAGGCGAATTGGTCCTGGCGGAGCACGCCGAGCTTCCGCGGCAGCGACACCGTGCCGCGCTGGGGCGGGATCTCGCCAGTGAGCAACTTCATGAACGTCGACTTGCCGGCGCCGTTCGGCCCGGTCAACCCGTAGCGGCGCCCCGTCGAAAACGTCACGGTCACGTCGTCGAACAGCACCTTGGACCCGAACCGCATCGACACACCCTGCGCTGCAATCATCGCGACGACCCGTCCTTATGGGGAAGAAGAATTCGACCGGGAGAACTTACAATTATAGCGCGAACGCGAGCCGACGCATGACCTTCCGGAAGGATCTTCAGAAGATTTTGACCGTTCAGCCGCGGTCCGTCTCGTCGATCGCGCGGGAGCTTGGGTTGAAGCGCGGCGATGTCGAAGACGATCTGCGGCACCTGATCCGCTCGGCCCGCGCCGCCGGCCATCGCGTGACGATTGAGCCCGCGCGTTGCCGCGCCTGCGGCTTCACGTTCGGAGAGGACACGCTCTCGAAACCGGGCAAATGTCCCGCATGCAGGGGCACGTGGTTGTACGAGGCTCAAATCGGCATTGCCGACTGAGGCGGAACGCTTGCGACAGAAGCCGCGAATTATGTGTGGCGCAAGGCTGAAGCCCTGCGCCACGGTCGGTCCGACTAGTTGATAGCGAAGCAGTAAAAGAGCCCGGCGCCGCCGGTGCTGACCAGGTTCTCCTGACTGCAGCCGCGACTCGCGTGCGTGGCATTCCACGACGTGTTGCCGCCGCCGGTGCGATCGTGGTGGCCGAGCTGCGCCGTGCCCGTGGTGCTGCTCGTCCAGTTCTGACACGTGTGGTCGGCGCCGTCGGTGAACGCCGTGCCGTCCAGCTGCGAGCCGGTCAGCATATCGTGGCGGTTCGGCGTGTCGCCGACACCGTTGACGGTCTCGCCTTTTTCGGTGATGGCGGTCACCTTGGTGAGGTTGTTGCCGCGCCGCGCCGCTTCGAGCGTGTCGCCGTGCAGGTCGGCAACGTTTTGCGCGATGCGCGCGCCCTTCGCGTTGTACCAGGGCCCGGCGCCGATGCGATCGCGCGCGTTCACCGCTGGCTGGCCGCTGGCGGCGCTCGCGCTCAGATACGCGTGCCACGTTTTGCCGCCCGCGCCGGCGGCCGCGGCGAGCGTCTGGCAATGCCGATCGGCGCCTGCCAGCCCGCCGAGATTCGCGCCGTTGCCAGGCCCCGCGCTGGTGACGAAGAACGACATCGGCTGCGGCGGTTGCGCCGGCGGCTGCGCAGGCGGCTGCGCGAGGACGAGAAGCGAGCCAGAGGAGATGGCGACGACAAGTCCCAAGAATAAAGTACGCATCAATCCCTCCATATGCGCGGCATATTACACTTACCGGCATGGTAACGATCCCGAAAAGGGGTGTTGGGTGCTGGGTGCTGGGTGCTGGGTGCGTGCTGGCGTGGCTCGCGCCGCTCGTCGCGGCGCAGCGGGGACGGGAAAACAACCCGTTTCCGGGCGGCACGAATCCGGATGGATCGCTGCGGCCAACGCCGCCCGTCTCGCGTCTGTTCACACAGGATGCGTACACCGAGTACGCGTTGCTCGCGCCGGGCAGCGAGGAATTCCGCATCCGCTTCCTGCCCGAAGAGACGCGCGTCGGCGCTACCGAGCTGGTGAACGCCACGCGCGGCGGCAGCGAGGGCTCTGGAATCGAGGTCTACGATCCGCGTACAGGGAAGCCGCTGAAGTTCACGTATCGGCAGGAAGGCAACGACCCCGACAACCACGCGATTCATGCGGCGCTGCCGATTCCGGTGCCCGAAGGCGGCGTCGGGCGCGTGCTGATCTACAAGACGTACAAAGATCCGCGCACCTACATGATGCACGGCGACGACATCGTCTGGGTCCGCAGCCTGAGCGGCTACCGCCTCGGCGTACTGCTGCCAAAAGGGTTCGCGTTCATCTCGTCGAACGTCGCCGCACAGCTCACGACAACCGCGGATGGACGGTTGAAGCTGGCGTTTGCCAATCCGAGCGGTCAAAGCAACCCGGTGACGATCCATGCGCGCAGGACTTCCGCGACGTTCGCGCCGCGCGCCGATTCCGACATGTTCTTCGACGACATCAAGACGCTGTACGACCTCGACGCGCCCGACACCGGGCGCATCCGCGTCGAGCAGGTCTACAGCGACTACCGAAAAGGCGACAAGGCCAGGCTCGACTCGCTCACGTATCTTCCGCTGCAGGATTTGAAAGCCGTCGATCTCGATACGGCGAAACCGCTATCCGCGACGAAAGAGGGCAGCGCCACTGTCGTAAAGCTCGAGGTCCCGATCGTCGACGATCGGCAGAGCGTTCACATCAAGATCACCGGCACGGTGAAAGACGGCAGCTACAAAACGGGAAATGGCGAGCTGGTGTTCGAGCGAACGCTGCATGGCCTGCGCAACACCGTGGTGCTTCCCGCAGGTTGGGACGTGGCGGCGGTCTCGCAATCGGGGACGATCGGCACGTATCAAGGACGAGCGTTCGTTGCGCTGATCAATCTGAACGCCGAAAACAACTACCGGGTGAGCATTCGCGCAAGGCGCAGCAACGCAGGGCCGGCAACCGCGCAGCCGGCACGCGGTGGCGGCATCATCGATCTCTGGACGCACGGAAAGCCGGCGTTCGGCATCTACGCGCCGAACGAGAGTACTGGTCCACGCGGAGAGGGACCGCGTGCCGCCGTCTACACGCGCGAGGGCGGCGAGAAGCTCGCCATGAATCCGCTGTACGACTTCGTGTTCCTCAACCTCGAGGGTGGGTACGACGCGGCTGCCGTCAGGGCGATTGTCGAAGGGTTGCGCACTCCGAACGCCTCGGGCCGGAAGGCGCTCATCGTGCGCATTCCGTCGATCGACAGGGACGGCGCACCGGCCGCCAGGGCGCGCGTCAAAGAGGCCCTCGACGCGGGCGCCGATGGCGTGACGATTCCGCACGTGCGGACGTCCGACGAAGCGAAGCAGGCGATCGCATTTTTTCAGGACGCGAAGGCGAACGTATGGTCGCCGGCCAATCCGAACGGCGACCGGATCGCGATGCTGATGCTCGAGGATCCCGGCGCCGTGGCTCAGGCGAAGGAAGTTGCGGACTTGAAGGGATACAGCATTCTGGCGTGCGGCATTGGAAGCCTCGCGCAGGCGCTCGGCGGCGATAGAGCGGCCGCGGAAGCCGGCACCCAGAAAGTGCTGGCGGAAGCGAAGCGCGCGAAACTCGTCGACATGCTGACGTTCAACGCGCAGGATGCTGATGAGCGCGTGAAAGAGGGATTTCTGGCGCTGCTCACGCAGGGTCCCACTGCGGACGAGGCAATCAAGGTCGGCCGCGCGGCTGCTGGACGTTAGAACGTTTTTCGTATCGAGGTAGCGCGACTCCCCGAGGGTGTGGCTGTGCGGCAACGGGCAGACGTCTCCCTTCGCGGGCCGTCATCGTCGGACCGGAAAAACGTCGTGCCGTTCGAACTCTTTCGCTGCGCGCCGGTCCTACAGACTCGTGGCATCGCTCCGATCAACAGGCGAGGCTTGGCGTACTTGCGGCGGCGGGGTGACTGATCAGCAGACCGGCGCGACGGCCTCACTTCACGACGTTTTTCCTGCGATCCCGCCGGTCCGACTCACGGCCCGCTGCGGAGACGTCTCCCCGTTGCGACGTGGCGCACGGGGTTCGTCGCACCGCGCTCTGGTACGCGCGTTCGCGTGCCCGGCGCGATCAGCGACGGCAGGGACGGGAGCGCATCTCGGCGCAGTGAGCCGTAAAGACAGGCCGACGTGATGCCAGTAAAACGCCGCGGAGTGAGGATCGCG
>WNFV01000098.1_pt1 | contig 124682 bp, 111 predicted proteins | sample 5400101 | NCBI WGS metagenome assembly WNFV01 (sample SAMN13153361, study PRJNA577476) | soil metagenome | isolation source: 115 cm soil or saprolite under grassland replicate 1 | place: USA:California | collected 2016-06-15 | reverse complement strand
CTATCTACGGGTCATGATTACCGATTATGATCGTCAAAATTCATTAGGGCAGCCAAATCTGGCGTGTTATTTGACTTCCCGTCGGATCTTCGCATCTGAGACGACCAGTGGCAACTGGTCACGCTCGTATCGGTGTGTGATCCGCTCAGCCCACAAATCCGCGCCCCACCGTTCAACCACAAGATAAAAGCAGTGTACCATGACCGACCCACCCCTTCAAGCTTGGACGCGCTACATCGCGATTGACATCCACAAGCACGACCTTATGATTGGAGGCATCGACGCGCACAAACGCATCGTGCTTCAGCCACGTAAGGTCGAACTCCACCGCTTTCGAGAATGGGCACAGGCCAATCTGCACCCCACTGACGCGGTCGTGATTGAGGCCACCACTAATGCCTGGGTGATCTATGATCTGCTGGTTACTCTGGTCGGGCGCGCGGTGGTCGTGCATCCTGCGAAGGTCAAACTGATTGCTGAGGCGCGGGTCAAGACCGACAAAGTTGATGTGCTCAGCTTGGCTCAGTTGCTGCGCGCCGACATGCTCCCTGAGGTCACCCAGAGGGTACCCGGTGCCAGCCTCCCACGTCCGTGACTTGCGGGCGCTGCTCTCCCACCGCCGGCGACTGGTCTCTCTCCAAACGACTGCTAAAAATCGGCTCCAGAGTGTGCTTCATCGCCTGAACCTGCCCCCTCCAGACGCTGAACTGTTCGCTCGCAAGCAGCGCGAGTGCTGGAACTCACTCGAGCTCTCCGCGACGCAACGCTTACGGGTCGCTCAGGATCTGGCCACACTTGAACAGATCGGGCCGCAGATTGAGGAAGTTGATGCCGAACTGCGGCGTCTGAGCAGCAGTCAGCACTGGAGCGAACAGACGCCCTACCTGGTGCAGTTGCCAGGAATTGGGCTGCTGACGGCGATGACAATCCTGAGCGCGATAGGCGATGTGACACGCTTCCCCTCGTCCAAACAACTGGTCGGTTACGCTGGATTGGGAGCCGGAGTCCCTGACAGCGGGAAAAGCCATCGCCACAAAGGCATCACTAAACAGGGGCGGCCTGATTTGCGCTTTGTGCTGGTAGAAGCTGCGCGTGTGGCAGTGCAGACACATCCGTACTGGAAGCGCGAGTTTGCACGACTGGCCAAACGGATTGGTGAGCACAAGGCAGTAGTGGCGATCGCGCGTAAGCTGCTGATTGTGGTCTGGCACGTGCTGCTGGCCAAGAGCGCTGATCGGCGTGCGGATGCCGAGCAGCTGGCGTTCAAGCTGATGGTGTGGGCCGGGAAGCTGAGCGACGAGCAGCGCGGCGGCTTGAGCTCGCGGCAGTTCATTCGGGCGCACCTGATACGCTTGGGACTGGGCGAGGAGCTGACGCATTTCACACCCGGCGGCACGCGCCGACCACTGGCGACGATAGAGGAGGTGCTGGAGCTGCAGCCGGAGTTGCGCGGCCGGCCAGATACGACCTGAGGGAGAGCCGAGGTGAGCAGCCCGGTTCCGGCCGTCGCAAGCTTACTCCACCGGTCAAGGCCCTGGCAAGCGCGCGATGGGCCTTCGTGATCGAGGCGCTGCGTGCGCCGATTGAAGTAGGCCCCCGCGCGGCCTTGACACGGTGGAGTGCTTCTGAGGTGCCGGAACCAGGGGAAAACACGAGCAGGGTGTGGAGGTCTACTCAGAGCCTCCTGCGCAACCACACGCGCAGCGGGGCTACTGGGCGTTGGCGTGTACTGGCTGGCCTCCCGTAACGAGACGGGCAGAAAACTCGTCCAAAAATGCTCTCGATTCCCTCTTGACTTTGCAACCTATCGGTAGGTCGCTCCTGGCTGGTCGTTCGCAAGCACCTCCACATGCGCAGCCGCAGCCGCAATCGTGACTGGCAAGTTATATCCACCTCCATGCACCGACAAGACCGGACACGACGAGCGATGGGCGACATCGAGCACCACTTGTGTCAAGCGGCGGAAGTCCTCATTCGTCCAATCGCTGATTCCCTTGCCGCAATCGTCTCTGTGTGAGTCATAGCCCGAAAAGATACAAATCAAGTCAGGCTGCCAGGGGAGCTGCTGCAATGCTTCTTGAAATACCCGCTGACTCTGCTGCGCGCGGTAGAACTGGCCGTTCAACTGCATCTGCTCGCCAAAGCTATCATCATAGACCGCATTCAGAAGCGGAATATTGCAATGGCCCACCGCCGCAGCAGCGCTGGTCGTGCCCCATGCTAAGCCACAGGCACTCGCCATATATAGATCGGCGGCACTGTGGATGCTGATGCAGTACACGCTCGGGTCATGCGCAAAAATGGCTTGGGTGCCATCGCCATGGTGATGATCCCAATCAACAATCAGCACATGCCTGAAACCGTGTGCTTGGGCGTAGCGTACTGCTGCCGCGAGAGGATGAAGCAGACAATATCCGTGGCCCCAATCGGCATAGGCGTGATGGCCGCCGAAACTGAAACAGTATGCGCGATCAAGATTTCCAGCGCGCATCTGCTCAATCGCGGCAAGCATCCCGCCGAGACTGTAGCGATAGCCTGGCAAGCAATATTCCATCCCCCTACATTCACGGCTCAACTTCGGAAGTTGGGGCGGCGGCGTATCGGCGGCCATCAGGTGTAACTGCTGAAGGTAGCTCGGCGTATGAACGCGTAAATACTCGTCGTCTGAGGCTTCGCGGAGTGGCAGGGTGTGATACTGACTCAGGATGGTCGAGAGTTCATGCCGTGCCTTCTGGAAGTAAGGCCACGAGAAGCCGACGAAGGGGATTTGGTCGGCGCTCTTCGAGGTCAATACCGTTTGGAGATGGAGATACGTCGCAAAGGTAAGCATAGCAGGCACGCGCAAAGCTGGCAGAATTGAATTTCAGGATCATTGTAGCATACGATCAGGGCGTAATGTGGAAGGGGCGTGAATGGAGCGACCTAACGTGTTGCGCGTTAGCTGCGCCGCAGTGATAGATCGCGCTGGCGCTCGAGACCAAATCAGCTTTCAAAATAGCCATGATCTCGCTCGCCGCACAGCGGCGTCAGCTACACGCGCCGGTTGGGCGGCTGCTTCAATAGATCGCCGCAATGAGCATGCGCCAATCACCTTGCCTGGGATCACCTGGCACACCCAGGCATTCGGATGAGTGTCCGCACGCGACAGGCTTGAGAGAGATCACGCCAGCACACGACGGCGTTCGAGTGCATCTGGCATGAGCAGATCACGTTGCCCGAGACCACTCCAGCACACGATGCCAGTCGAATGCGCTTGACATCGCGACAGGCTTGAGAGAGATCACGCCAGCACACGACGGCGTTCGATCGCATCACCATCACTTGCAACTTGTGAACGAGACCACGTTCCGTCTAGACGCCGCCCAACGAATTAAGGATTCATGTGGCGCGTAGCCGCCACATAATCCTCGTTGAACGTAGCCGGCGCGGCGACCCGTTCTGTACATGGAGATTATAGGGTATCTTGGGGCGAAAAGCGACGCGCTCTCCGTTAGACACGCTCCTAGACATCCGCAACGCCAGATACGTACCCTGCTCCCTGGCGGGAACGCCGCCAATTCCGGCGCGGCCACACCCCCAATCGACGCCCTCTGGCGCGCTGTTGAACGTGCGGCATACACTGACATGGGGGCTGCGCTCCGTCAATTGCGCCCCTGCCTAGGATACTGCCGCTGTGTTCACTGTGGTAGTGCTGGCGGGCTGCGACTGCCTGCGGGATACAGCACGGCAGCCTGCATCGGCTGACCACACACCGGACAGACGACTGCCAGGGGTGCGGTCTGCGCAGACTCACTCGGCGCCTTGGGTGCCAGCGGTTCGCTGTTATGGGTCGCCACCAGCAGGCGCTGCTGAATCTGTGCCAGCATCTGCCGCTGCCGCCGACTGAACAGCCCATAGTAGCGCACCTTCACGAACCCTTTTGGCAAGACATGCTGTAAAAAGCGACTCATGAAGGTCAGCGCGGGCAACGTACAGCTGCGCATTTGCTTGGTCGTCCCGTCGCGATAGCGAAAGGTCACACGGTCGTCGCGGAGACTCACGATCCGATTATTGCTCAGGGCCACGCGAAAGATGTAGGGCGCAAGATAGATCAGCGCGGCAGCACCACTGCCGACGGTGCGGCAATCGACCACCCACGGCTGACGCCAGGTGTCGGGTGCCACCTGGTCGTACAGATCGGTCTGACGGAGCGCCGCGCGCAGCTTGGCGCGAAACAGCAGCGCGAGCGCCTTAACCGGCACCAGGAAGGCCGCGTTGCGCGGTCGACAGATTGCCCCCGTCACGGTCACACCAATGGCTGGCACGAGATAGTGGACGTGTGGATGGAAGCGCAGGTCACGCGTCCAGGTGTGCAACACGCCCAGCATACCGATCTGGCCACCCAGGAAGCGTGGATCGTGGGCAAGGTGCTGGAGCGCTGCGGCCGAGGCACGAAACAACAGGGTCTAGAGCTGGCGCTGGTGGCTGCGCGACCTCGCGCAGGGCGGGCGGCAGCGTGAACGTGACGAGAAAATACGGCACGGGCAAGAGCAGATCCTGCTGCCGTGCGAGCCAGGTTTGGGCCGCATCGTGCTGACAGGTTGGGCAATGCCGGTTCTTGCACGAATGGTAGCTGTAGCGGATCGTCGCGCAGTTCGGGCAGGTGTAGACGTGGCCGCCGAGCGCCTCGGTGCGACAGTCTTCAATCGCTGCCATCGCTGCGCGATGACTGGGCAGCAGTCGGTCGCCGTACTGAGCCCGGTAGGCTGGCCCATACTGGCGGAAGATGTCGTTGAGGGTGATCATGCCAGACCGGCGGTGAGGGCAGAGAGCGCGTCGGTGGCCCAGTGTTCGGCCTTACGCGTGCAATGGGTATAGATCGCGGTGGTCGTGAGCGAGGTGTGGCCCAGAGAGACCTGAATTAAGCGCACATTCAGCCCCGATTCGAGTAAGTGGGTTGCCCACGAATGGCGCAAGGTATGCACCGAGGCGGGCTTGCTCAGCCCACTGCCCACGAGCGCCTCGTGAAAGGCCTTCTGGACACTGCGCGCGTTCATCGGCACGGTCGCGCTGGCCTGCTGGTCGTGAGCGCGGCCAGGGCTGGGGAAGAGCCAGACCGGGTTGCGATGGGTGCGCCAGTGGTCGCGCAACAGCGTCAGGGCGCGGGGCGGTAAGGGGACGTAGCGATCTTTATTGCCTTTGCCGCCTTGGATGCGCAGCTGCATGCGTGCGCTGTCGATCTGGGTGACCTGGAGCTGCACGCCTTCAAGGAGTCGCAAGCCGCAGGCGTAGATCAGACTCAAGCACACGCGATAGGGCGGACGGCGGATCTGGCCGAGCACCGTCCAGACCTCGTCGGGGGTGAGGACGATGGGGAGTGGACGCGCCTTGGGCAGGCGCATCAGGTCGCCGAGCGGCCAAGGACGCTGGAGGGTCTGCACATACACAAACCGAATGGCATTGAGGGCGACATGGGCGGTGTTGGGGGCGACCTGCTTCTCGTTGCACAGGTACAGGAAATACTGGCGGAGTTCGTCCTCAGAGAGCTGATCGGGAGATCGCCCATAGTGGACAGCCAGTTGCCGCACGGCGGCGAGGTAGGCTTCTTGGGTGCGTGCGGCGAGGCCACGCAATTGCATGTCCTCACGCATGCGTTGGCGTAACGCGGTCATACGACCACCTCCTATCGATGAACCAATTGTTGATGGGAGGAATCGTGACACCAATGCGGAGCAATGACAAGGAGGTCAGTAGAAAGAGCGGGGAAGCGGTACCTGCGCGCAGCGCTTAGTTCAACTCGAAGTAGGCGAATCGGCTTCGTCTACCTCTCCTCAGGAAGATTATACACGAATTTGATTCGTCCCATCCTGCGAATCGATGCAATTGGCGAAGCGAATTCGTCGATCATCCGCTTGGCTCGCTCAAAGGCGAATCCGATTCGCCCCATCCCGCGAATCGGCGCCAATCACGAATTGTCTGCCTCAGCGCGACCTTCTGCTCAGCGACCAGGTCTGCCGATCCCGCAAATGCGCCATAACTGATCGCTGTGGCGTATCGCCGGCTGGTGATCTACGGTACATATGTACTACTGGCAATCGCAGCTACCGTGGAGCATTTGCCCAATGGACCAACCCCAACCGAAACTGCTCGATCAGGTGCGTGCGCGCCTGCGCAGCAAGCACTACGCGCGTCGTACTGAGCAGAGCTACATCGACTGGATCACCCGCTACGTCCGCTTTCATCAGATGCGCCACCCGCGCGAGCTGAAACCAGCCGACATCAGCGCCTTTCTCACCCATCTTGCCGTCGATCTCAAGGTCGCCGCCTGCACACAGAACCAGGCTCGCAGTGCGCTGTTGTTCCTGTATCGTGAGGTGCTTGGCATCGCCCTCGATGCAGCGCACGATGTGGTCGCCGTAAAGACGCCGCAGCGCCTGCCGACGGTGCTGACCAAGGACGAGGTTCGCGCGCTGCTGTTGGCGGAATTGTCTGGTGACTATCGGCTGATGGCCCAGTTGCTCTACGGCAGCGGACTACGGCTGATGGAGTGTCTGCGGCTGCGGGTCAAGGACCTCGACTTCACGCAACGCCAGCTGATCGTGCGCGATGGCACAGGGATGAACGATCGCCTGACGATGCTGCCGGAGGGGTTGGTCGCAGCGCTTGAGGATCACCTGCGGCTGGTGCGGCGGACGCACGAAGAAGATCTGGAGCGTGGCTATGGCGCGGTCTATCTACCCTTCGCGCTGGAGCGAAAGTATCCACAGGCCAACCGCGAGTGGGGCTGGCAATACGTCTTTCCGGCCGAGCGCGTGTCAGTCGACCCGCGCAGTGGCGCAGTACGTCGCCATCATCGCGACGAGCGCGGCCTGCAGGCGGCGGTGAAAGCCGCTGTGCGGGCAGCAGCAATCAGCAAGCCAGCCAGCTGCCATACCTTCCGTCATTCGTTCGCAACCCATTTACTGGAAAACGGCTACGATATCCGCACGGTGCAGGAACTGCTCGGCCATAAGGATGTCAAGACGACAATGATCTACACCCACGTACTCAATCACGGCGGTCGGGGTGTTCGCAGCCCGCTCGATGAGTTCGAGTAAGCCGCCTATGCTCTCAGCCGAGTTGGTCCATCCGCCACCCAACGATCTCGGCGTGCTGGCGAACGTCCGCGGACCGGGCTGAGTACCGACACGCCGTTACGATTACGTATGATCGGCGTCGGCTTGGGCGCCGTTTGATCGCTTAAGCGGCACCGCGCATGCCTTCGCGCACCAGGTTCAGCACCTCGGCTAGCGCCACTTGGTAGCGCTTGCCCTCGTTCGAGCGCACACCACGCAACGCCAGCACGATCGCGGCCGGATCAGCGCCCTCCATGAATATCGTGGCAGCCCGCTTCGCTTCCGCGCTTGCTGGTGCGGAATATGCCAAACCATCGCTGGCATATGCTTGGCTACTTTTAGGCATATCGCTAGGCATATTCCAGGCTTCATTGTGGCTACCTTTGGGCCTATCGGAAAGCCTGGGAGTAGCCAGGAGCGAAGCCACGCGCTCAATGGCGGTGGTGGTGTTCGGAATTGCAACTTCAATCAGCTCGCCATTGGTCCGGTACAGCAGCGCGTGCCCGGTCGCAAGGTTCAGCGTTTCAGGTAATTCGTCGCCGAGCTGCAACAGGTGATTGGCCTAGCGCCGCTTCATACGATGCACGTAGCACGATGCCAGGCTGTCACGCAGCGCCGAGCCGCCAGTACGCTCAGGGTCCATACCTGCCCCGACACCAGCGCGAATACCAGCACCTTGCGACCCTCTTGAGCGATGCGCTCGATCAGCGCGGCCAGCGGTTCAGCCAGGTCACCGCGCATCAGGCTCGTAAACTCATCGGCGGCGCCAGCATCGCCGATGTGAAAGAAATCTTAGGCCATAGCTCGATCGCTATCACCGCAGCGATCTATCTGCACTCTTACGAAGACACCAAGCGCGAAGCCGTCGCGGGCGCAGCTCAACTGCTCCGCACATGGAAGGTGGTGTGAAATGACAAATGCCGTCCCTTATACTGTCCCTATGGGCAAAACAAAAGCGGCGAACGTTGCCGTTCTACCGCTTTCTGCTGCTGGCGACCCGGGAGGGATTCGAACCCCCGACACCCAGTTCCGAAGACTGGTGCTCTAATCCACTGAGCTACCGGGCCGCGACAGCGCTAGTGTAGCATAGGATCGCGGGGTTGGCAATCATTCTGTTTGCAGATTATCACCATAATATCATCAAAAAGATGGTTGACGAACCAATTTTTAACGATAAGATCAAGACTGTTGAACGGACCCGTCGTAGTCGACATCTATTGAGGCAACTATCACTATGGTGACTCACGCACGCGCGAAAGCGCAAGCCCAGCAATTCGTCGCGGCCCCCACGGCGACCGAGACACCCCTTGCGCCCAGTGCTATCCAACGCGGGCTACGCCTTTCGATCGCTGAAGGCTTGCTCTCGAATATTCATATCACCGTCACAGCCGGTGCGTTTCTGACAGGATTCGCGCTGCTGCTCGGCGCCAGCGATTTCGAGCTCGGCTTGATCGCGGCATTGCCATTCGTCGGCCAATTGTTCCAATTCGTCGGTGCCTATCTCGAAGAGCGGCTCGGCACGCGCCGCATGCTGGTGGCGCTGACCGCCGCCGGTAGTCGCCTGCTCTGGGCGCTTGTCGCCGCACTACCGTTTCTGACGGTGCTTGGCACGGCGCGGCTGCCGATCTTCCTGATGATTTTGGCAATGTCGCAGGCGCTGATCGGCATTGCCGCAAACGCCTGGACCAGCTGGATGAGCGATCTGGTGCCGCCACGCCAGCGTGGCCGCTACTTCGGCACACGCAACACGATCACCAGCATCACTGCTATGGCTAGCTCGTGGCTGGCCGGCCGCGTACTCGACCACTATCGCGGCGGCACTGCGGAACCATTTGGCTATGCACTGATATTCAGCACGGCGATCATCTGCGCACTCGGCGGCGCTTTTATCCTTACCAAAAAGCCCGAGCCGCCGCTGCGCCGCAGCCAGCGCGTCGATATCCGCAAGTTGCTGAGCGCGCCGCTGCACCACGGCCAATTCCGCACGCTCAGCCTGGCATCGGCCGGCTGGGCGCTGTCGATTGGCATCTCCACGCCATTCTTCTATGCCTATGGCATCCAAAATCTCAGACTCTCGTTCGCGTCGCTAGCGGTGTTTGCGATCGTCACCAGCGCGGTTGCCCTGATCACCCAGCCGCTGATTGGCCGGCTGCAAGACCGCTACGGCGATAAACGTGTGATGGTCGGTTCGGTGATCGGCACGCTAGCCTTGCCATGGGGCTGGGTTGTAGCCACGCCAACATTCCTGCTGCCGCTCTGGCTGAACGCGATCGGGTCGGGTATCTTCTGGCCAGGCATCACCCAGGGCTGGATGAACATGGTGATGGATCGCGCACCAGCCGAGGGCCGCGGCGCGTATGTCGCATCATTCGGCGCAATCACCGGCCTCGGCACCTTCACCGCAAGCCTGCTTGGCGGTGCTGTCGCTAGTAGTCTCGGCGGAACGATGATCCAGCTTGGCCCGCTCATGCTCAACCATTATGCTATTCTGTTCGTCGCCAGCAGCATCGGGCGCGCCGCCATGGCGATCGTCTTCGCGCGCAAGCTGTGATACTATCGTCGCCAACTGCGTAAGCCCCACATTATTAATGAAATGCCAATAAAATAGCCCCACAGAAATGGGGCAACTGTGCTACAATTAAACACAGCAGCCTGATGCTAAAATATGGAGGAGCTATGCGGCAACAGAACGGCCGCGCGACTGAAGAGGACGGCGTTTGGGGGCAGCTCGCAGCGGGGCGTAGCGCAGTCAGTTATCCGCGCGGCGCACTTGTATACACCCCCGATCAGCCGGCAACCGATCTGCTGTTGTTGAACAGCGGTCAGATTGGGCTGCACCTGATTTCCGACGAAGGCCGGGCGCTGACGCTACGGGTGGTCGAACCGGGCCAGTTGCTCGGTCAGATTGCCCTGGCAACCGCCGGCAATTACGACACCTTCGCCGAAGCACTGACGCCCACTACACTCTACCGCATACCACGCGACGAGGCACTGGCGATGATCGAACGCAACCCAGCGCTTGGGCTAGAGCTGCTGGAAGCTATTGGCGCGCACCACCTCACGGTCAGCCATCTGTTCGATGAGGTCGCATTTAAGTCGGTGCCGGCGCGCTTGGCAACACTTCTGCTCGGCATGGCCCAGAGCGACGGCAATGCCCAGTTGTCGCGCTTGCCGCGCCGCAGCCACCGCCAGCTCGCCGAGCGCATCAACGCCTACCGCGAAACCGTCACCAAGGTCATCAACCAGTTCCGCGCCGCACGCCTGCTCGAAATCGACCGCTCGTTCATCACGCTGATTAACCCACGCGGCCTGGAAGAATTGGCACAAGGGTAGACACGGATTAGGCCACGGATACACGGATTGCAAGAATCCGTGTATCCGTGGCCTAATCCGTGTTGTTACGTTCGCGGCGCTCCTCGACCCGGCGAGCAAGCTCGCCGCCATAGCGCTCGCGGCGCGCCGGCGGCAGTCGCGGCTGCGTGTCGCGGGCCTTGCGGCGTTTGCGTGTGTTGAGGCGCATGCCGCGGCGCACCATAATCTGCCAGGCGTCTTCGTCGCTAAGAGGATTAGTCAGAACTTCGTCGCTGAGGCGATTGGCCTGGCGGTCGTTCAGCGCGGACATCAGCTCGTCGAACTCTTCCGCTTCTGGTGAAACGCGCGCGAGGTTGTTCCAGTAGCGCCAGACCGCGACAAGCACGAGGGCGATCAGCACCACGAATACGAGAAACAGCGCAGTTGGTCCCACGGCAGATCTTCCTTGCAGAGCGATTACGGCGGCCATGTGCATTATACCATACGGTGTATAATGCCAGCACTAAGATCGAGTCAGAAAGACAAACCATGCACACCCGCGACGACATCAAGCGCCTGACTGAGCTGGCCTCCTGCGCCGGCTGAGCTGCGAAGATGGGCCCTGGCGCCCTGGCGCAGGTTCTGCGCTCGCTGACATTGCCAACCAGCCCAAATCTCTTAATCGGGCTGGATGTGAAAGACGACGCGGCGGTGTATCAGATCGCCGATGGCTTGGCGTTGGTTCAAACAGTCGACTTCTTCCCGCCGATCGTCGACGATCCATATACGTTCGGCGCGATCGCTGCCGCCAATGCGTTGAGCGATATCTATGCGATGGGCGGCCGGCCGATCCTGGCGCTGGCGATCGCTGGCTTCCCCGAGGACCTGCCGCCAACTACGATCAGCGCGATCCTCCAGGGCGGCGCCGACAAGGTCGCCGAGGCCGGCGCGGTGGTCGCCGGCGGCCACACCGTGATCGACAAAGAGCCAAAGTATGGGTTGTGCGTTACTGGTCTGGTGCATCCCAACCGCGTGACCGCCAAGGCACATGCGCGGCCCGGCGATCGACTGCTGCTGACCAAACCGCTTGGCACCGGCGTGATCACCACGGCGCACAAGCGCGGCCTCGCCAGCGCGACGGATCTCGCGGCGGCAGTCGCCAGTATGACCAAACTCAATCGCCGCGCCGCCGAGCTCGCCGACGGCAGCACGCTCCATAGCGCAACCGATATCACCGGCTATGGGCTGCTGGGCCATGCCGCCGAGCTGGCGCGCAACAGCGCTGTGGGGCTACGGATTGCGCTCGAGCGGGTGCCATTGCTGCCTGGCGCGCTCGACTATGCGCGCCAGGGCATCTTCCCCGGCGGGCTGAGCCGCAATCGTGAGTATCTGCTGAGCGAGGGAACTGTGCGCCTGGCCGAGGATCTGCCGGAGGCGCATACACAGCTACTGTTCGACCCGCAGACGTCGGGCGGGCTGCTGTTTGCCGTCCCAGCACACGAAGAAGCGCCGCTGCGCGAGCGCTTCGCTGCGGCGGGCGAGCCGATCTGGCCGATTGGGGAGGTGATAGAGGGGCAAGGAATCGAAGTCCAAAGGTAAAAGGCAAAAACGCCAGGCCTTTTTACCTTTTGCCTTGCACCTTTAGGCGGCAGCGGTGGCAAATCCGCGGATCGCCTCGTCCTCGTCCTGATAAATATCGGCATACTGCGCCAGACCAACCATCCGGAAAATTTTCTGGAAGTGCTGTGAGAGACCACTGACTGCCAGTTTCTGGTTATTGCGGTTGACCTCGGTGACAATGCCGATCAGAATTGCGATGCCGGCGCTATTAATATAATCATTTTGGCGAAAATTAAGTAAGATATGCCGAGCGCCTTGGTTCGTTAGCTGGGCATACGCGCTATTAATCTTCTCCTCGGCAAAAGTAGTAACATCGCCAACCAGATCAATGATCGCAACGCCATCACGCTCACGCGTGCTGACGCTCAACTCATCTTCCAACATGTGAACACTCCTCATCCTAAGGCACGAATCAGCTAGGCTTTACGGATATAGAGCACTAGCCTAAAACGATTGCCACCCTCATGGCTCTCGGTAAACCCCGCCTCATCAACCAACTGTGAAATCATCATCAAACCCATACCCCGCCGCGGCGCCAGACCACGCAGCTTCAGGTCGATCCCGGCGACCGGCGACAGATCGCCGGAGTAGCGCTTCAGGCCACAATCGCACACTTCAACCGTCAGCCGATCTGCGGCGCCCGAGCAGTGTATATCGACACGTAGACCTGGCTTCTGGCCATTGCCATGCTCAATCGCATTGATGCACGCTTCGCCAAGCGCGGTCTTCAGATCCTCGACTCGTTCCCGATCGCAGCCGAGCCGGCGCGCAAAGGCGCCCACGGCATCCCGAGCGATCTTCTCATACCCCAACTCACTCGGAAACGAAAGCTCAATAAATGGATTTGATGTTGTCAGCTGCGATGTTGTCATCATCAATATTCTATCTTTCGAGATGGATGACCATTCGAACCTGGTTGCCACCGCTGGGCGCAGTGGTGAACTCCACCTCGTCCATCAGCTCGCGAATCAGCCAAATGCCCCAGCCGCCCTTGTCCTGGCGACCCAGTGCATCCTCGATCCGCGGCGTCGACGTGGTTTGTTCCTGACCAAGGGGCTTGCGCCCTTGATCGGCTACGCTGACAATCAGTTCATCTGGCCGAGCCATCAGCATTACAAGCACGCGCATGCCGGAATCTTGGGCGTTACCATGTTCGATTGCATTCGTCACTGCCTCAGCAATTGCCGTGCGCAGGGCCTCCACACGTTCAGCGCCAAAGCCCATGCGCCGCGCCAGCGACGATGCAGTGTCCATCGCGACTTTCTCGTAGCCGAGTTTGCTCGGAAGTCGTAGTTCAATCATGCGTTCAATCGGCTCGTTGTCGCTGGTTGGACCGGTCATGCTGCTATCACCATTTTTTCGGGTTCTGATGCGATGAGCATCAACCAAACCACCTTCTCACCGCAATTTATCTTAACACATTTGTTAAATAGTGCGCAATAGGTATTCTGATTGAGATTTTAATAACAGACTTTTGACCGAGAACAAAGAACCGGGTGCCCTCTGGGCGAACAGAGAACAAGGTGACCGTTTTGTTCTCTGTTCTTTGTTCTCACAACGGGATATTCCCGTGCTTCCGGGCCGGCAGGCTCTGACGCTTGTTGCGGGCCAGCCGCAGCGCCCGGATGAGCGCGGGGCGCGTCTCTTTCGGCTCGATCACATCGTCGATATAGCCGCGCTCGGCCGCGACATACGGGTTGGCGAAGCGATTCTGATAATCCTCGACCAGCGCTGCTTGGCGCGCGGCTGGATCGTCGGCCTCGCTCAGCTCGCGCCGAAAGATGATTTTCACGGCCGCATCGACGCCCATCACCGCGATCTCGGCGGTGGGCCAGGCGAAGTTGAAGTCGGCGCGAATATGCTTGCTCGACATCACGTCGTACGCACCACCATAGGCTTTTCGTGTTATCACCGTCAGCTTCGGCACGGTCGCCTCGCAGTAGGCGTACAGCAGCTTGGCGCCATGGCGAATGATTCCGCCGTATTCCTGCTGCGTGCCGGGCAGGAAGCCGGGCACATCGACGAACGTGATCAGTGGGATGTTGAATGCGTCGCAAAAGCGCACGAACCGCGCGGCTTTGACCGAGGAATCGATGTCGAGCACGCCGGCCAGGTGCGCCGGCTGGTTCGCGACAAGGCCGATCGGAAAGCCATCGAGCCGCGCGAAGCCAACCACAATATTGCGCGCCCAGAACGGCTGAACTTCGAGGAAGATGCCGTCGTCGACCACCGCGTCGATCACCTGTACGATGTCGTAGGGCTTGCGCGGGTTATCGGGGATGATCGACTGCAGCGCCTCGTCCATGCGCTCGGGGTCGTCGGCCGGCGCGACATAGGGTGGATCTTCCAGGTTGTTGGCGGGCAGAAACGACAGTAGCGCGCGCAACTGCTCGAAGACCTCGTCCTCACCATCGGCGGCGAAATGCGCCACGCCGCTGCGCGTGTTGTGGGTCATCGCGCCGCCCAGTTCCTCGAAACCAACATCCTCGTTCGTGACGGTTTTGATCACGTCGGGGCCGGTGATGAACATTTGCGACGAGCCTTTGACCATCAGGATAAAGTCGGTCATGGCCGGCGAGTAGACCGCGCCGCCGGCGCATGGGCCGGCGATCACCGAGAGCTGCGGGATCACGCCTGAGGCCATGACGTTGCGATAAAAGATCTCGGCGTAGCCGCCGAGGCTGACCACGCCCTCTTGGATGCGCGCCCCGCCGCTGTCGTTCAGGCCGATGCATGGCACACCCATGCGCAGCGCCAGGTCCATCACCTTGCAGATCTTCTCGGCGAACACCTCGCCAAGCGACCCGCCAAACACAGTGAAGTCCTGGGCGAACACACACGCTGGCCGGCCGTCGATTGTGCCATGGCCGGTGATCACGCCATCGCCAACCGGCTTGCGTTTCTCCATGCCGAAGGCCGCGGTGCGGTGGACGGCAAATGTATCAAGCTCGACAAATGAGCCGGGGTCGAGCAATGCGTCGATGCGCTCACGCGCGGTCAGTTTGCCGCGGGTGTGCTGCTTCTCAGCCGCCTGCGGCTCGGTCGTGCGCGCCTGCGCACGGCGGCGGCGCAGATCTTCTATTCGTTCTTGGGTGGTTTTCACAGCGCCCCTCGCATGTGGAAGCGATATTGTCGTCTCATCATAGCACACTCCAGGCATGTGCGAGTTACAGTTAAGGGACTCGCCAGGGTCAAAACATCCTGGCGCCCATAGTGCGTAGTGCGTAATGCGTAAGGTGTGCGACGAACTACGCACTACACACTATATTCATGTGCTATGATGTCAATCACGCAAATTCAGTGAAGTCGATAAGGTTCTCTGCATGGTTATGTTTGTGGTGCGTTTCATTGTGTTCATCGCTGGCTTCGCGATCGTGGCCGGCACGTTTCTTTCCGCTGTGCGGACGTTCGTGCTGCCGCGCAGCGCGCCCGACCGGCTGACCCGCACGATCTTTCTGCTGGTACGCCGGCTGTTCAATCTGGTGCTCAAGCGCACGGCCTCGTATGAAGATCGCGACCGCGTGATGGCGCTCTACGCGCCACTGGCGCTGCTGAGCATGCCGCCGGTCTGGCTCATCTGCGTGCTGATCGGGTATATGGCTATGTTCTGGGCGATTGGCGTCGCAACATTGCGCGCGGCCTTCCGCATCAGCGGCTCGTCGCTGCTGACGCTTGGCTTTGCGCCGCTCGAAACGCTCGGCGAGACGATCCTGGCGTATTCCGAAGCGACGCTCGGCTTGATCATGGTCGCGCTGCTGATCGCCTACCTGCCGACGATGTATAGCGCGTTCCAGAAGCGCGAAACCGCCGTAACGCTGCTCGAAGTGCGCGCCGGCTCGCCGCCCTCGGCGGTGGAGATGTTTCTGCGCTTCCAGCGGTTGAAGCGCATGGAGAAGCTCAGCGAGCTATGGATCAGCTGGGAGATCTGGTTTGCCGAAATCGAGGAGAGCCACACATCGCTGCCGGCGCTGGCGTTCTTTCGCTCGCCGCAGCCCGACCATTCATGGATCACGGCCGCCGGCGCAGTGCTCGACGCGGCCGCGCTGGCAGTGTCGACGCTCGACATACCGCATGATGTCCAGACCGACCTGTGCATTCGCGCCGGATATCTGGCGCTGCGCCGGATCGCCGACTTTTTCAACATCGTTTACAACCCTGCTCCTACACCCACCAATGTGATCAGCATCTCGCGCGATGAGTTCGACGAGGCCTGCCGGCAACTCGAGCAAGGTGGCGTCGCGCTCAAACCCGATCGCGACCAAGCCTGGCGCGATTTCCTTGGCTGGCGTGTCAACTACGACTACGTGCTGCTGGCGCTGTGCGGCCTGACGATGGCCCCCTGGGCGCCCTGGTCGTCGGATCGATCGCTGATCAACCAGCGCGCGCCGCTGCGCATCCCCAAGCGTCAGCGGGCCAGCTAGTCGCCAGTAGGCAGGAGGCAGTCGACGGTACACTGCATCCTGGATCCTGCATCCTGGCGACTAACCTGAATTCGGGTCGCTTCATTATGCCAGCCACCGCATGAACGAATCGCCAAGCAACTGTTCGAGGTAGGGCGTAACTCCCCAGAACTGCTTCAATTCGTTGTACTCGCGCACGAACTGTTGGTCGCCCGGCGCAGCCAACTTGACCGCGCGGATCATCAGGTTTTTAGCGGTGTGCTCGGCCGCGACGAACTCGATCACCTCGGCGCGGTAGCCCATGATCCGCAGCGTCAGCGCGCGAAACGCATCGGTCAGGATGTCGGCCATGCGCTGCTTGAGGATGCCATGGCGCAACACCGGGCGAAAGAGATCGGCCTCAACCTGATCGTTCAAATAATGGTGGCAGCACGGCGCGCAGACCAGCATGCGCGCATTGGAGCGGATGGCCTGGTAGATCGCCTCGTCGGTGGCGGTGTCGCAGGCGTGCAGCGCAATCACCAGGTCGGGCGCTTGCTCGGGCTCAAAATCGACGATCGACGTTTGGCAAAAACATAGATCATGAAAATCGAGTCGCTCGGCTTGCTCAGCGCATTTGGCGATCAGTGCGGCGTTGGTGTCGAGGCCCACAAGCCTGGCCGGGATGCCGCGAACCACATTCAGGTAGTGATAGGCCGCAAAGGTCAGATACGACGAGCCGCAGCCACAGTCGAGCACATTGATTGGCGAGCGCTCGAAATGCTCGAGCTCGCCAGTCGCGTCGAGTAGCTTGAGGAACTCGTTGATCTGCGCGAACTTGCCCTGCATATGCGGCTTGACCTGGCCATGGCTATTCATGATCCCGATCGCTTGCAGGAATGCGTCAGGCCGATCGGCCGGGATGGGCAGCACTTTGGCGCGATTATGCCCTAGATCCAGCGTGGCCTGTGCGGGGTGGGGGTGGCGGTGGAGCAGCACCTTACCCTTTTTTGTGAGCTGAATCTGAAGATCCTCGGCAGTGGTCTGCACCACAATCGAGCTAAAGGGAATCGCGAGCGCCTCGTCGAGCTTGGCGATCGCCTCAGCGCCATAGTAGTTCTTCGACGTATCTTGCTTGGCATCGAAGTACGAGAACTGAAGCTGGCGCTTGCCACGCAGCTCGACCGGGCGGACCACAATCTTTTGCCACGGCACGGCCGCGCCACGCACAACGCCCTTCATCGTCAACCGGACAAACGCATGTTCGTCGAGCACCTTTTCGGCCACCAGCCCTTTGTAGTTTTCAGTCATATCTTCCATTATATCCACTTATATATCTATGTATCAGATGTTCATGTGCTGCGCGCACAGCGATGGATAAAGCCCTGTTTTCAGCATCGAACTTATGTAGTCGCTTCTTCAGAGTGGTTCATAGCCTGCGGCAGCATGGTACTGTTTGTTTTCTCTTTTCGTTTTTGCGCTCTGCGAGCGCAAAAACGAAAAACACTAAGATTAAGTGCCACTCTGCCGAAGGCTACAACAGACATGGATAGGCGACCACCTAGTCTATGTTATTATAGCGAGCATGAGCAACTTTGCAGAGTGATATGTGTATGAATAAAGGCACGTTCTACGCAATCGGCGCTTATATCGCCTGGGGCTTTCTGCCAGTATTCTGGAAAGCGCTCCATGACGTGCCGGCTTTGGAAATCCTGGCGCACCGGGTGGTGTGGGGGTTGGCGGTGGCGATCGTCCTGGTGACCTATCGGATCCGCTGGCAGTGGCTCGGCCCGATCGTGCGTAACAAACGTACGCTGCTGACATTCGCGGCCACCGCGCTGCTGCTGTCGCTCAACTGGTTCATCTATATCTGGGCCGTCAACGCGGGCTATATCATCGAGGCCAGCCTTGGATACTTTATCAACCCGCTGATCAACGTATTGCTCGGCGTGCTATTTCTCAAGGAGCGGCTGCGCGGCGGCCAGGGCATCGCCATTGCTATAGCCCTGGCCGGCGTGCTCTACCTGACGACGCAGTACGGCGCGCTGCCATGGATCGCGCTTGGGCTGGCGGTGTCGTTTGGATTCTATGGCCTGCTGCGCAAGACAGCGCAGCTGGGCTCGTTGGAAGGGTTCACGCTCGAGATTCTGCTGTTGTTCCTGCCGGCACTGGTCTACCTGTTGTACCGCGAGTCGCTGGGCAGCGCTGCCTTCGGGCATATCGGAGTCACGACATCGTTGCTGCTGGCCTGCGCTGGGGTTGTGACGGCCGGGCCGCTGCTGCTCTTCGCGGCCGGCGCCCGCCGGATCACTATGACATCGCTCGGCATTCTACAGTACATCGCGCCATCGCTGCAACTGCTGCTGGGCGTGCTGGTCTATGGCGAATCGCTGAGCCTGGCGCGCTTGATCGGCTTCTGCCTGATCTGGCTGGCGCTGGGGATCTACACGCTGGAAGGGATCCTGTACAGCGGCAGCGCGGCGCGCCTGCGCGCGGCCGCCAGTGAGCTGTAAAGAGTATTCTCGGCGCCTGGCAACGATTCGTTTCCTGACTCGCCATAGGACACAGAGGTTCGACGACGAAAACCCTTCGCGTCTTGAGCAAGTATCACAAGCAACCTGGCACCAGCCCAAGACGCGAAGGGTTTGGCGACGTAACATTACAGCAAGACCGGGATGAATTTGAGAATGAAGCACAGCGTTTTCGTCTCAAGCCAGAGACGCTCTGCTACTCAGACGGCTGCCGCGCAACCCACTCCAGCGCCTCGTCGAGAGTCGCGAACAGGCCATCGATCTGCGCCTGATACGCACGGCGTAGCAGCGCGCCCAGCTTAGGCCCCGGCGACATCCCGAGTTCGAGCAGGTGGCGCCCTTGCAGAATCGGCGCCGGGCGGCCATGCGCCGCGCCAAGCTGCTCGGCCAGCGCAAGAAACGGCGCGCCAGGCACCGAGGGTGGCAGCGGCGGCCGGCCACTAGCGTCGGCCTCAACTAGCCGGCCCCACTCGGCGAGCGTGGCTGGCGCCAGCCGCACCGCCAGCCGCCGCACCGCGCGCGGACTCACATCCATTCCATGGTACACCATATGCTCGTCGACGAGCGGCGCCACTCGGGCGATAATCGCGCGCGGGCAGCCGATCCGCTGTAGCAGCGCCTCGGTCGGCGCAACGCCGGCGCGAGCATGGCCCGGGCTGCGGATGCGACCATCCGCGCCAATCTCGGTCGTCGCCGGCTTGCCAAGATCGTGGCACAGCGCGGCAAACAAGAGCACGATGCGCTCTTCACCGGCCAGCCGATCGCGCTCGGCAATCGTCGCGGCGGCATTGCAGACGTATAAGGTGTGCTTCCAGGCATTGCCCTCGGGGTGGTAGGCCTCATTCTGGGGGCAATCGATCAGCGCCACGAGCTCGGGGTACAGCGTAATCCAACCGGTCTCGATCAATACCTGCAGGCCAGCCGCTGGGTTGACGCTCTTCAGCGCCCATTTCTGCCATTCGCCCCAGATACGCTCGACCGCCAGCGCCGCGGCCTCCGGCAGCAGCGCGCGGCACAGCTCAGCCGTCTCGGGCGCGAGGCGCATATCGAGCCGCGCGGCGAGCTGCATTGCTCGTAGCACGCGTAGTGGGTCTTCGGCGAATGCCGCGGTCGTATGCCGAATAATGCCGGCCTCGAGATCGGCTACGCCGCCAAAGAAGTCGAGCAACTCGCCGGTATGCGTCAGCGCCAGCGCATTCCAGGTGAAATCGCGCCGGGCGGCCGCCTCGCGCGGCGTCATGGTCGGGTCGGGCGCGGTCATGAAGCCGCGATGGCCCGCGCCGACCTTGCTCTCGCGGCGCGGGAGCGCGATGTCGATCTCTTGCCCGTCGGGCAGGCGCAGTTTCAGGACGCCGAATGATCGCCCGACCGCGTCGACATGGCCAAAGCGGCCCAATAGCTCGACCAGCCGATCGATGGGCAGGCCATAGACCTCGATATCGACGTCTTTGATCGCCTCGCCGCGCAACAGGTCGCGCACCGCGCCGCCGACAATCTGCGGGCGGCCGCCGGCGGCGACGATCGCATGGAGAATAGGCTGGATGTGCGGAAATGAATCGAGCATAGCCGGGCAGTATACGCCAGAATCGTGGGTTATGCCACAACTAGTGAGCTTCCAAGCTAGGTGAAATGATATCGGCCGAGGTGCAGGCGCACCCCGGCCGAGGATTTGGAGCCTAGCGCCGGCTCTGGCTTGAAGCAATCACAGCGAACACGATCTACCGCCCCAAAGCAGCTTTTGAGAAGCCTCAAAGGCTACAACAAGCTCTCCTCTAGCTGTCGGCGGCCATTGCCGCGAGGCGCCGTAGGCTCGGCCGGCATTCGTGGGCTCGGCGGCGTCAGCGGCTCCTCCTCGATCGGCGCCCCATTGCTGGGCTCCTCGCCAATGCCGATCTGCTTCGAGTTGGTAATCGACCAGGCGATCGTCTGATCGATCAGCGACGGGCCACCGCGACCATCTTCGATCAGCGCGGCCCATTCGCGCTTGATCCAGTGGGCGCGAATGTACTCTTTTGTTATTGGATTCGGAATGTTTGCGATCGGCGGCGTGATCTCCTTGGTTTGCCCACCACTGCCGCGCGAAACCTCCTCGCCGGGGCCAAGCGGGATGCTGCAGGCGTAGAACGGCGGCTGAAGCGGCGGCTTCTTATCTAGCTTGCGGAACGCGTCGACTGCGTCGAGTACATCGTACTGGCGCGTCAGGGCGCCGATCAGGTCGCCTGTCAGCGTGCTCTTAGCCGTGACGAGCAGCGGCTCGTAGAAGCCAATATTCAGCAGTTCCTGCAGAAAGCCGCGGAAGCGCAGCACCGACTGCTGCCGGCCACCTTCGAGCGTGCGCCAGCCAAATGCGATACCGTAGCGATCCTCGGTGTGCTTCATCTCGCCGATTGACTGAACACCTTCGGCTACCACAAAGAGATTAGCCGTCTCGACGGCCCAATGCGTAACCATATTGCCGCTGCCGTGCTTGATCGTCACCTGGCTGAAACCGGCCTGTGCCATGGCTTCATCAAGTGCCTCGATCTTGCCGGCCTCGGCCAGCCAACCGGCGTAGATCCGGCGCTCCTTGGTCTGCAACCCAGTCGCCCATTGCAGCAGCGGGTCGGCCACGCGCGGAGCCGGGCGGCGCGCTGGGCCACGGGTGAAGGTTACGTCTTCCATTGCTCGTCCCTTTCGTATGCAAACTCTACCCAAAATGGTATAGCATATATTATAGCACATTTGTTCTGAATGTAAAGTGATATCAATCGTCCAGCGCGCCGAAAACATGACTAGTGGAAAAAATATCCCTCGCTCAGCCGCCTGGACGGGGACCCTGGCCGCGTTTCAACGCGCCGGATTCACTGAAGTGTGCTGCGCGGGCGATCGTTCGTCGCGCGCTTACCGATGCGTTGCAAACTCCTTGGAGTGCGGTATAATAGATTCAGTCGTATATAGATGCGCAATGACACGAGGGTAAGTGATATGGGCTTTTTCTCTGCGATCTCAAAGGCGATCTACCGCGAGTACGACCGGCGGATCAAGCGCGCCAGCCTGATCACCGAGTATGGCGCGAGCCATCATGGTCACGAGCACGACGAGCACGCCGAGGCCGAGCATAGCAACGAAGATCAGCACATTGAGGCTGAGCATACCGACGAAGACGACGGCGCCGAGATCGTGAACGTGCCGCGCGGCACCCCGGTCGAGCAGGCCAAACCCGAATAACCTGTTTTCAATCACCAAAAAGAGCGAGGTACCTCGCTCTTTTTGTGTTGGTCACTTTTTATTCCCTAATCTGTATGGTGGCAAATTTCTTGCTCGGTACCCAGCGCTGGTATTTCAACGCGAAGGAGTGGAGTTATGACCCTAGCACCAAGCAAAGCCGCGCTGCTCGAACGAATCGAGCGCGAGCGCCTGATCTGGGAACAATGGCTTGCTGAAATTACCGAGAACCGCATGCTCCAGCCGGGCGCGACCGGCGACTGGTCGTTCAAAGACGTGGTCGCGCATCTGAGCGGCTGGCGTACGAGGACGCTGGCGCGGCTGGATGCGGCGCAGCACAACCGAGAACCAGCGCCGCCACCCTGGCCCGCGCACCTTAGCGAGGATGCCGATCTGGAACAGATCAACGACTGGATCTACACGGCGAATCGCTATCGGCCGCTCCAGGAGGTACTCGACGAGTATCGCCAGTCGTTTCAGCGCATGCGCGACGCGGTGGCAGCGCTACCGGATCGCGATCTGACCGAACCGAACCGATATCCCTGGATGGATGGGCAGTCGCTGGCGACCGTGATCGAAGACTCGTTCGGGCATTTCCACGAGGAGCATGAGCCAACACTACGCAGCTGGCTCGACCAGAGGGCTCCATGATCTGTAGGGATGAAAAGGTACAATACAGCTCATCGCAAGAATCTCACGCACCGAAAGCGGCCGGGCCGCATGCGCTGTTGGGCGGCGCCGAAACGTATTCCAGCGGCTCGGCCCGCCTCAGACCGCATGCTCCAGCCGGGCGCTACCGGCGACTGGGCATTCAAGGATGCCGTCGCGCATCTGAACGGCTGGCCCACGGAGTGCCGGCGGCCATCCGCGCCGGGATCATTGCTCGAAGTCGTAATCCAGTGTGATTGTGTGCTCCCCTGAGGGCGTCACTGCGATCGTCACATCCCCACGCAGCCCACGCAGGTCGCCTGTCGCGGAGCCCGGCGCAACATACCCGAACGACCGCAGCACGCCACGATCGATCGGGCCACCATGCTGGAAGACAAATGTCCCGGAGCGGTCAGCCAGCCGGCCGATGAAGCGGTCGCTGGCGACGTAGCCGATCCGGTCGGCGGACCGGCAGATCAGCACTTCGGCGATGCTTTCGCCGCTGAGCGCCCCTTGGAAACGACGCCGCACGGTCGCTCGGAACAGGGATGGGCCGCCAGCCGGCTCGTCGTAGGCAGTTTCAGTTCCGGAATCGTTCTCGTAGGTTGCGCTTGCCGATATGCTCATAACTGGTCCTTTCCATACTTCAATCACTGACATGACTTACGCAGTCGCATCCGAAATGCTTATTTTGCCTTCCCTTCGTCAGGCCCTTCGACCCTTCGACTACGCTCAGGGCAGGCAGGCTCAGGGGAGCCTCAGGACAGGCGGCAGAGCGGTACTTAATCTTTTTATTGTTTCTCATTGTTTGCGCTCTACGAGCGCAAACAATGAGAAACGGCATAATCAGAAAGTACCATGCTGCCGCAGGCTGTGAGCCAGATCGACGCGGCCACGGCGTAACTTGTGTCATTGACATCTTGATGTCGTTTCCACAGCCTGTGATACACTCAGATGTTGCCAGAACCTAGATTCGGGCGGTTACGCACGTCGATCAAATCGAACGTTTCGCCATGAACCAGCTTGCGAACGCCGTCGCTGGCCAGAAAATCATGCGGGAATCCCAAGCGCGGCTGGCTTAACGCGCCTAGCTCGTGCAGCTGCTCGTCGGTCAGCTGTACGGCTAAGCAGCCGAGATTATCCCGAAACTGATCGACATGGCGGCTACCAACGATTGGGATGATCGTACCGGGCTGTGATAGCAACCACGCCAGCGCCACCTGCGCCGGACTGTGCCCGGTCTCTTCCGCTACCTTCAGCACGCCCGCCGCAATCTGGAGCGTGCGCTCGTCGGCGCCATTCGCAAATCGGCCTCCCTCGCCGCGGTTCGCGTTGTATTTGCCACTCAGGACACCCCCTCCCAACGGCGACCATGGCGTCACGGCCAGGCCAAAGGCCCGCGCCATTGGCAGCAACTCGCGCTCCACATCGCGTGCGACCAGACTATACTCGACCTGTAACCCAACAAACGGCGTCCAGCCTCGCAGTGCCGCCAGCGTATTGGCCTGGGAGACGATCCACGCTGGCGTATCGGACACCCCGACATACAGGATTTTGCCAGCGCGCACGAGATCATCGAGCGCACGCATCACCTCCTCGACGGGGGTCAGAAAATCCCAGGCATGCAGCCAGTAGAGATCAATATAGTCGGTCTTGAGGCGTCGCAGACTGGCCTCCAAGGACTGCACTAGATTCTTACGGTGATTCCCGCCGCCATTGGGATCGGTCGCGCGCCGACTGAGCGTATACTTGGTCGCAATGACAAAGCGCTCGCGCTCGCGCTGTGTGAATTCCCCCACCAATTGCTCGCTCATGCCATTGGCATATGTGTTTGCTGTATCGATAAAATTGCCGCCGGCTTCCACGAACGCTTCGAAGATTTGTTGGCTTTCCGCCTTTGTAGCGCCAAATCGTCGCTCATCTCCAAAGATCATGGCGCCAAGACAGAGTTCCGAGACCCGCAACCCACTCGTGCCGAAAAGCTTGTACCGCATAGCATAGCTCCTCTCGAAATACCGATGCTGCCCATCCACTATAGCGGCTGCGATACAGATGATAGCGGGCAGCAGTGATTGTGTCCATGCTCGACAAAAGGTTTTATTGTAAAATAGGCCGACGACAAAAGGAGAATGTGCAGCATGACTTCGCGAATGGAAAGGGACCTCGACACCACCGATTGGCACATCCTGCGCGAACTGCAAGCGGACGCGCGGCTATCATACAATGAACTCGGTCGGAGGGTCGGATTGTCCTCGCCCGCGGTGGCCGAACGCGTACGGCGACTGGAGGACGTGGGTATCGTGACCGGGTACCACGCGCGGGTGGACCCGGCCAGGGTAGGGCTGGGCTTCACCGCCTTCATTCAGATGCGCTGCGTTCTGGGCAAGTGCCTGCTGAAGACCTCCCGGCCTGAAGACTACCCGGAGGTGACGGAGGTACACAAGTTGAGCGGCGACTACTGCTCGATGCTCAAGGTCCGGGCCGCCTCAATGCGGCAGTTGGAGGCGATTATCGAGCGACTCGGGCAGCACGGGGAGATGCGCACCTCGATCGTGCTGTCGACTCCATTGGAAAAGCGAGCGATCGCGGCGGAGCAAATTGAGGACGACGCGGATGCCGACCGTGGGCATAAGTGGGGCCAGTAGTCGGCAGACTATCCGCGGAAGCCTGGACTCCTATTCAGCAACAGCAGTGTAACCAGCCCTTAGTACAGCCAACCACACGTTCGATCCTAGTCCCCATAGTTCCCTCATTTCCCTAGCAAGACCAAAGGGAACTATGGGAACTTCCGGTTCATAGGAACGGATCTGTGATTGCTTGCACTTAGTGGCGAATAATCAACGTGACCCATGCCTTGGATTCGCTGTCGTGGACTTCCAACACCCGGATCTGGTAGTCTCCAACCGTTATCTCCTGGCCGGCATGCACCCGGATGGTGATATTTTCCGGCTCGGCTGTGCCTGGGGCGCGAAGGCTGATGAATAACCCAGCCGTTGGCCCATACTGCGCCGCGCCGCTGGCGTCGGTATATGCGGCCTGCCAAAAGTTGCCTGACGCGATACTCAGATCCGCATCGATAAAGGCCTGGGTATTGGACTCAATCGTGTACGTTTGACCTGCTTCGGCCGGCGTTTGGGATGCACCGGTAGCGGTGTTGGCGGGAACGCCCGCGCTTGTGCTGGCCGGACCATCGGTCGACGAGGGCGGCGCGCTCGGAATCTGACCGCAGGCGGTCGCCACAAGCGTCAGCCCTACCAGCAGAATGAAGTCGCGCACGAATTGCATTGCCAGCACCTTCTTTATCCCCCGAAGCGTAGTAGGCGCAAGCGATCACTCGATGCACGATCGGCGGCCGGTGGCTGTTTCAGCACGTGGCTGTGCCTTGCGCCTATGGACATAGGGGCGCATAGGTCGTCTGACCGAGATAGACTAGATCGAAATAGTCGGGGCTACTGCCTAAAGAAAAGCCCCGCAGCAAGAAGTTGCCCAGCCAGATATGGTGGGCATATGGATTATTACCGGTGCCAACCACGTTGTCGACGATCGGCAGCGACATCACCGTCTTATGGTCGATGTGATATTGGAGCGCGGCCCTGATATCATTGCTGCCGGTGATACCAGATGATTCATAGATCCAGTCGCCCGCACTTAATTGGCCTGGGAGAAGCGGATAGACAGGTGGCTCCGTGCTGTTCGGGTCCGGCCAGGGCACGACTTCACTAAAGCCCTGGGCCAGGGTGCCGGTACCGGTGATCGCGGCAGCGAACGAAGCGACGCTGCCATCTGATGGTATACCAGTCCAGTTCAGAATGCCATATCCCGTCAGTCCTAAATCGCCGGTGCGATACACGCGGCGCTGCGTCTTGTTGGTATAAGTCGCATCGTTATAGATGAGGTAGTAGGGCAGTTCGTCGGGGTTGGTTGGTGGGACGAAGCCATTCTGGTTGAGCAGGCTGGCGCCAATCGCGATTGGGTACACGGCGCTGCAGGCCTGCTGCGGCGTTTCGGTCGGCGTGGCGGTGGCGCTCGCCGTCGGAGTCGCAGTGGCGGTCGGTGTGCTCGTGGGCGTCGGCGTGGTTGTCGGCACGGCTGTCGTGGTAGCAGTCGGGCCATCCCGCGCGATCAGCGGCAGGTAGGCCAGCGGTGTCGCTTCGGCCGCGGGGGCGCCGCGCAGGGTGGGCGTGCGCCAATCGTGCAGGCTGCCGAGCAGGATGAGCGCGATCAAGATCGATACGACCGCCGGGCGCAGTGAGCGATTCCGGGCAGATGATGGCGGCTGGCTCATGCGGCTGGCTCCAACGTGATCGAGCGAGACTTTGACGATGAGGATGATGTTGCCCAAAACCAGATGACAGCGCTAGTGTAGCATAATCAGCTCGATTTGCGTGTGAATAAATTGTCAGTTTACATCGCTTATCACCGTTGGCAACCGTGATCGAGAACTCGCTCAGGCATTTCCACGAGGAGCACCAGCCAACGCTACGCGAGTGGCTCGACCAAAGGGCTACATAATTTGCATATTCACTCATAAGCCTATAGCAGTGAGCAGTATGCAGGAGCCAGTCGGCAGTAAGACAGGTCGCATTGGAAAACCATCTTTTCTGATGTATTGGCTAAATGCTTCTGCTCACCACTATAACCTGGATCACTCCACTTTATTGACGACAATCTTGTAGTACTGGCCAGGTGCGGGAGTAAGTTCATTATTGCCAGTAGTGCCGATCGGTGATTGCGATTGATCAGACACGATAGTAACGCGAGTTTGATTTTGCTCTCGAATGTAGAGTTGGCGAGCATCGGTCGGGATTGGCCCGTATGTTGCGCCCTCTTGGTAATTATAGAGCTCTAGATTGACGCCCCCCAGCCCCACGATGCAAACGTTATTGGCTGCTTGAAGGTTCTCACAGCCTGGAAGCGCCTTGATCTGCTCGAGTGAGATTGCCACTATATCCACCCGATATGTCACCGAAGCAACACCTTCAGTGCTACGAGGCGGTGCAGGGGGCGCCTGCATTTGTATCGACGGAGTCTGGGTCGGGTCGGGTTCGTCGATTTTTATGCATAGTACCCAGATCAAGCCATTCGGCGGGAATTCGGCGCGACAATACCGGCCAGTACGCTCGCCCATGAAGTGATAAATCCTGCCTGTGTCGAGTGCGACATCGCCAGGAACAGCCGGGTCAAACCGCCCGTAGATCGACTCTTGTAACCTATGGAACCCTTCTGGCAGTGCAGACGGCGTTACCATCGGCGTAGGAGCAGGCGTAGTCACAACCGTCAGTTCAGGCTCAGGTAACTCCGTCGGCGCCAACGTGAGTGTCGTAGGTCCAAGAGCTATGCTCTGCGCAAGTGCTGTGGGAGAATTTGTGTTTGGGGCAGCCACGGTCTGCGAGCCGAGATTTGGCACGAGAAATAAGCCTATGCCTATGATGAGCAAAATTGCTCCTACCACTCCTGCCGGCCTCCGTCGGTTTGGTGGCAGCTTTATGGCACCCTCGACCCCAATCGCCAGGAAAATGAGAAACACACCTGCCAACGCCGCGATAGTGGGGACATTAGAATCTTTGAGTGCATCGATAATCTCGATCATGCGCCCCCCTTCGGAAGCAGTGCTGCCATTCTTTATACGTGAAGAATCCTAGCTCTAGCTTGTAAACGACGAAAACTCTTTTTTTAGTTTGAGACCTGGCACTTCTTTGAAAAATTGCTCGGACTGGCGCGCAGTATGACCAAGGCAACAAAATGCGGCGCTTTCGCGCCGCGTGGTAATAACCTCCCAGCCGCGTATGATCCGCCGATAGATGTTGTTCGGCGCCGACTATTCATCTCCCCCAAATGTGATCGCGTTGATCGCATTGGCGATCAGGCAGGGTGTGGTCCAGTCGTCATTGCTCAATACAATCGTCGTCGTCTGGTGATCGTGTAAGTACCCAAGACAGTGCTTATAACCGACCAGTCGCCCATCATGGTACGTGAGCCGGGTGCCGAATGCTTCGCGAATGGCCCAGCCATACCCGTATGCCTCGGACTGCCCGCTGGTGATCGGCGTCCGGGGCTCATGCATCATCGCGAAAAGATCGGGCGGAACTGGTAGGGTAGCTGCCGCATGTTGGAACCAGCGATACAGATCGTTGGCGGTAGAATATATGCCGCCCGCCGCTGGGCAGAGCGAGAGATCAAGCGCCACAGCGCGGGTAATGGCATCACTGCTTTGGACATAGCCGAACGCGTACTGCGCAGCCGTCGTTGCGGGTGCGCATGTGGTGTGGCGCATCTGCAACGGGCGAAAAATCTCTTCTTCGGCAAACTGAGCATAGGGTTGATCCGCCAGTCGTTCGATCAGCGCCCCCAGCAGTAAATAGCCAGTGTTGCTATACGCCCAGCGCGTCCCAGGAGCAAAGTCGAGCGGGGAGGCGCCGACAAGATCCACCAGCGCCCAGTGCGATGCGGGCAGGATGCTGGCGAGATCAAGGTGGGGCAGAGCAGTTACATTAGGCAGTCCCGCCGTATGCGACAGCAGGTGATGCACCGTTATAGCATCCCAATGGCGCGGGCATTCCGGCAGATAGACGCGGATTCGCTCGGCGAGATCGACCTGCTTGCGCGCGGCGAGGATGAGCAGCGCCAGCGCGGTAAATGGTTTCGTCAGCGATGCAATCGGAAACACGGTGTCGGGGGTATGCGCGAGCCCCAACTCACGATTGGCCAGGCCATAGCCACGCTTCAGCACAATCTCGCCGCGCACGGCATGCAGCACGACCCCGCTAAATTGGTCGTCGGCCAGCAGTGTGCGGAGGTGTGTATCAATCTTGTTAGTCAGCATCTCACGATTATCGGCCATGGGTTTCCGCATGAATGATCTGCGTGTCACTCATTCCACTTTCGCTGGACAACCGGCGGCTATTTGCCATTTCGCGCGGCCCAGCCTTGTGGATCGGCCACCCAATCTTCGACCAGCGCGCGCTGCGCGTCGCCGAGCGATCCCTCGCGCGCGGCGACATCCAGCAGCGCCGGCAGCGTCGTCAGCGCGATCAGCGGCAGTTCGGCGGTGGCAAAGGCATCGGCGGTGGCCTGCCAGCCCCAGGTGAAGATACAGACGCAGCCGATCAGCTCGGCACCCTCGGCGCGCAGCGCGGCCGCGGCGGCCAGCGCGCTTTCGCCGGTGCTGATCGTATCCTCCAGCAGCGCCACATGCCGCCCGCTCACGGCTGCGCCCTCGATCTGCCGGCCGCGCCCATGGCCCTTGGCGGCGCCGCGCACATACGCCATCGGCAGACCCAACGCCTCGGCGACCCAAGCCGCCCAGGGAATGCCGGCGGTGGCCGTGCCGGCGATCACCTCGGCGCCAGTGCAGGCCGCCTCAAAAGAGCGCGTCACCACGCGCCGCGCGGCCACATCGCCGATCAGCAGCCTGTTATCGCAGTAGATCGGCGACCGCAGCCCGGACGCGAATGTAAATGGGTCGTCGGGCTGGAGATGTACCGCGCCGGCGCGCAGTAGCGTGGCGGCGATCTCGTGAGAAGACGTCGACATCAATGACACCTGCTTCTTTCTGATGACAAAAGACTCTTTGGCCGCATTGTACCATATGCCCTTTGCGACAGTCCGCACGGTTAAGCGGACTGTGAGATGGCCCTGGGCGATGGATTGACACGGCCAGCCGCGCATGCTATATTGCACACGGAAATCAACACACGATGTAATCAGCTATGATTTGTGTAGAGCCTCTGTTACTACATCTGATCCTTGCTCCGCTTCCGCGCGTTTTCCCCAAAGAGCGCGCCGTTGATCTGCGCCCCTCGGATGCTGCCGCTGCCGCCGCCGCCGTCGCCATCGTGGCGATGACTGAACGACGGGGAGTGGCGCGCGCATTCTAATCTTTGCTTATCAGCAGAAGTGCATGCAGCCTTCCCTGCCGGGGAGGCTTTTTATCTGTTGATGCGCTGAGTTATAGGCCTCCCCATGCCGTGGAATATTTGCGGACATGACTGTGAAAGGAGGCCACCAAGTGGCGAACGAGCAACAATTCAAACTCAGAACCCGAATTATCGCGACGCGCGGCGTGCAGGAATACCGATCGACGATCGCGGAGCTGGTGACGCGGCACGACATCGTGCTGGAGCTTGGCTGCGAGTGGGGCAGTACGACGCGCCTGCTCGCACAGCACTGCGACGAAGTCATCGGAACGGATGTCAGCCCCAAGTGTATCGAGCGCGCCCGCCAGAGCCACCCTGCACTTCGCTTCGAGGTGCTCGATGCCTTCGATGTCCGCGCTGCGCTCGATCTCGGCCGGCCCTTCACAAAGGTCTATCTCGATCTTTCGGGCCTCTCAAGCTACCGCGCGCTCCTGGACGTGATCGCGCTCGCGTCGATGTACGCGACGGTGCTGCGCCCCGATACGATTGTCGTCAAGAGTGGCGCGTTAAAGCATTTCGCTGCACATTGCACTGCCTGGCCCGTCAAGCAGGCGCCTCAGGTTGCTCATGAGCTCGAAATGAACGGTGTCTAAGTACAGCCTATCATAGGTTCGATCCGGGTTTGCAAGTTCCCATAGTTCCTTTAGTTCCCGTGCGAAGGAACTGAAGGAACTACGGGAACTAGGCTCGAACTTCTGATTGCTTGTACGAAGATTGGAGGTGATGTCGATGCGATACCCCGGTTACGTTCCACGCCTGAACTTTGGCCGGCGCCTCGAGCCAATCGGCGATGTCGTCCTCCACGGTGCGGGCCAGAGCCCCGAAGCGTTCCGGCAGTACTTCGGTGCGATCGGGGAGCGTAAGCCCGCACTCTCCATGACCTATGTCGATCTGCGGGATGATCTCTCGGCCTATTTCCAATCGCTCGATCAGGAGCTCGATCAGTACCTGCCCTGGTCCGTCGTGCCACAGATTGGCCTAATCATGACGGGAGGGGCGGATACCGACCATCATCCGGAGCAGCACTACGAGCACGATGTCGCAGCCGGGCGGTACGACGATCAGATCGAGACCTTCTGCGCAGGGCTGCGACGGCTCAACGGGCCGGCCTACGTTCGGATCGGGTTCGAGTTTAACGGTTCGTGGTTTGGCTACCAGCCCGAGCCCTATAAAGCCGCATGGGTGCGGATCGTCTCGGCGCTACGACGGCATGCGCTCGACGACGTGGCCGCCGTGTGGTGCTATTACCCCCTGCCCAGCCAGCGCGAACACCCTGCCGGCGTCGATCGTGACTATGTCGCATATTATCCGGGCGATGAGCACGTAGATTGGTGGGCGATCGACCTGTTCGATGCGGGGCCATACACATCCGACAACGCATTAGCGTTTCTGGCCGATGCTCGGAGCCGCGGCTATCCGGTGATGATCGGCGAGTCGACGCCGCGCTGGGTCGGCGGGGTGCAGGGCGGCGAAGCGACCTGGAATGCATGGTTCGTCCCCTACTTCGATTTCATCCGTACACAGCCAGCAGTAAAGGCTTTCTGCTACATTAGCTGGGATTGGACCGAGTATCCAGTCTGGCAGGATTGGGGAGACGCGCGGATCTGGGCGAATCCGATCGTCCTGGAGCGTTACCAGCGTGAACTGGCCGATCCACTGTTCTGCCACGCGCCTATTCGGCAAGGCCATTAATACTATTTGGAGCGAGGAACATATTCCTGTTCTTCGCTCCATTGCTCGCGCCCACTCGCATTTTTCAGCCAAAAGACCTATTGCGCAAGCGGACGAAATCGGCTATGCTGCTGCGGTAACTTAATCATCGCTTGTTGTTGCTTAAAGTCGATGCGCCCATGCCATCGGCTGTTTTGTCGTGCCAACCAAGGAGTAGTGTTATGCAAGTTGGCCTTGACTTCGGCACCACCAATTCCAGCGCAGCTGTGTATGACGGCGAGCGCGTGCGCCTGATCAATCTTGATCCGGTCAATAACGCGCCGTCGATCATGCGCTCGACACTGTTTATCGCGCGCGAGGGCGTGCCATTCATCGGGCGCGAGGCGATCGACCGCTTCACCGAAGGCAATGTCGGCCGCGAGATCGAGTATGAATGGCGCTACCTCGGCGATACCGAGGTGACGCTGGCCGATGTCGGCACGGTGATGCAGGCGCTGTACGCGGTGGTCGACGCAAACGCGCCTGGCCGGCTGTTCCAATCGCTCAAGACCCACCTGCGCGACAGCTCGTTCACCGGCACCGACGTGTTCGGCACGCGCTACACGCTCGAGACCCTGATCGCGGTGGTGCTGCGGATCATTCTGCGGCGGATCGAGACCGAGCTGGGCGGGCCGGTCACCAGCATGGTGCTGGGGCGCCCGGTGCACTATTCGACGAATCCGAAGCTCGATCGGCTGGCGCTCGAGCGGATGCGCCGCGCCGGCGAGGAGGCCGGGCTACCGCCGTTCACGTTTCTGCCCGAGCCGACCGCCGCGGCGCTCTCGTACGCTTCGACCGCGCGCGGCGAGCAGCATGTGCTGGTGTTCGACTTTGGCGGCGGCACGCTCGACGTGACGGTAATGCGCATCGACGAGCGCGGCGCCCGCGATGTACTGGCGACCGACGGCGTGCCGATCGGCGGCGATATCATGGATCGGCGCATCGTGATGGGCAAGCTACTGACCCACTTCGGCGAGGGTGCGACGCTTGGCCCACGCAAGATGCCGCTGCCGGCGGTATTGCTCGACCATCTGGGCGAGTGGCAGACAATCGTCGACCTGACCCAGCCGCGCTATCTGACGATCATCGACGAGGCGATTCGCATCGGCGACAAGCCGAATGAGCTCAGAGCGCTGCGTACGCTGGTGCGCGAAAACTATGGCCTGCCGCTGTACGAAGAGGTCGAGCGCGCGAAAGTGCGCCTCAGCGACGCGCCCAAGACCACGATCGGCATGGATGTGCCCGGCATTCAGTTCAGCGACACGCTCGAACGCTGGGACTTCGAGCGGCTGATCGGCCCCGACGTGCGCGAGGTGTCGGCCTGTGTCGATCGGGCGGTGGCGGCGGCCGGGCTGAGCGCTACCGACATCGACGTGGTGCTGCGCACCGGCGGTTCGTCGCGCATCCCGCGCTTCGTGCGCCTGCTGAGCGAGAAATTTGGCGACGAAAAACTCCAGGAGATGGATGTCTTCACCGGCGTCGCCTCTGGTCTGGCGATCGCGGCCGCCGACCAGCGCGAGCATGAAGAACTGGTCCGCTGAGAATAGCGGATCACTGCTCGACAAAGGCCCTGGTTGTCCGTCTAAATCAGCTCGTGAGTGGAAGGAGACGGACATGCGTCCGGCAGCGAGCCGGCAGAAAATGCAGCCGCCCGGCAACCTACTTCTGAGTTGGGCGCGGCGGGGAGCCACCTCGACCCGGGCTTGCAGCCGATACGCGAGGCTCAGTGCAACCGACGACTATGTACTAGCGTTGCGGCAATCGCACCAATCGCTTGCGCCATTGGTTCCATCCCACTATAATCCAGGTGGCCGTTTGAGTGGGTCTCAGCAGTTCGCGGGCTTCGTTGTGCGGTGGGGGTGCCACAGCTTGGAAAGTTTGACACAATCAGCTGAACAGGAGCAGTAGTCAGATGCACGCCCAAAAGTACAAACAAGCATCAAAGCGAACCTTTGATCGCCTCGCCAATGCATATGAGTCCGATTATACAGGACGACATGCGCGCACGCTCTATGAACGAGTGGCAACAATTGGAGCGGAACTAACGCATGACACCATTCTCGATGTGGGGTGCGGCAAGGGGAATTTACTGACCCTGCTGCACAACGGGGAGGCCCGGCTTTGTGGTGTTGACCTAAGTCTTGAAATGATTCGCTACGCACAGGAGCGCCTTGGTACTGAGGTGGCATTGCAGGTTGCCGACTCAGAGCATTTGCCGTGGGCAGCGAAGTATTTTGATCTTATCGTCTGCACCGACTCATTTCATCATTATCCCAATCCCGAACAGGTGCTTCAGGAGATGCGCCGAGTGATGAAGGATCATGGTCACGTCGTGATTGGAGAAGCTTGGCTGCCCGAGCTATTCAGAAAGTTGATCAATGTTTCGTTCAAGTTCAGCCGAAGTGGAGACGTGAAGATCTATTCGAAAGACGAATGGAGCAGCATGCTTACGGCGACAGGGTTTGCTCTGGTGCAGTGGGAACAAAGAGGCTCCAGTTCCGTGATCTTGACCGCCAAAGTGAGTGCATAGCACTGCCTCACGCCGCGCCCAACAAGGCGCTGTAGCTGACGCCGCTGCGCGGCCTCAAGATCGTGCGGATTTTGGAAGGTAGATTCTGCCCGACTGTCATCTCGGTCTATGGGTGCGGCGCAGCTAAGCGCCAAGCTGTTCGGCGGCCTATTATTGACTGTGCCACGCCTCCAGCCGTGATATAGTACACTTGCGGCTATGAGCGTGAACAACGCCCTGTCAAGGAGTATATCTGCTCTTGTGGCCGCGAGCGAGTTGTACTTTCGCGCCGTTTCGATCAGGATGTCCACTTGACGCTTCGGGATACTTGGACGACTTGGAAGAGTCTGGTGGTACGCTGCGCTATTGCTCCGCCTGCGAGTCATCTTCCCGCGACCATTATCGCGAAACGTCCCTATGCCCTGCTGAATGACCCGTTCGCCCATCAGGTGAGTTTCATCAATGAGTGGGCGGCTCTGGTCTTCCTCGAGCAGATTGCGACCGATCTCCCGCTCGCCCCACGCTGTTATGGTGGTGATAGCACCACAAGTGTGCTTGTACTTGAAGACCTTGGCAATGACGACCAAACGACGGCCCAAGTCCTGGTCTTCGGCACAGACCCGCGCCGTGCTGAGGCCGCGTTGCTCGAACATGTCGCCCTGATCGGATACTTACATGCCACTACGATCGGCAAATATCGCGCCTACGCAGCCATTCGTGCCGCCTTGAACCCTCCAGCGCAGCCGTGGGTGCAGATGTTGATCCAGGCGCTCCAAACCGCGTTGGCAGACCGACACGTGCTCGAACTGGCCTGTGGCACCGGCCATTGGACCAGCTACGCGGCGGCGGTCGCCCGCTCCGTCACGGCCACCGATATTGCCCCCGCGATGCTTGCGTGCGCTCGCGATAAGCTCCACATGCACCGCAATGTCACGGTCGTCGCCACTGATGCCTATCGGTTAGACGAGGTCGTGGGCGATTTCACGGCCGGGCTGGCGATGCAATGGTTCTCGCATATCCCCAAAGCGCACGTGCCGGGCTTCCTCAGCCACTGGCACACGCGTCTCGGCCCCGGAGCGGTGGTCTTTCTGGGCGATAACCGGTGGCGCGCCGACGATAGCGATCCACTTATCATCATCCGCGACGACCCCAACCCCTATGAGATCCGCACGTTGCCCGATGGGCATCAGTACACGATTATCAAGAACTATTACAGCGCCGACGAGCTGCGCACGATGCTCGCGCCCGCCGCGGAGGATCTGCGGATCACGATCGGCCAACGCTGGTGGTGGCTCAGCTATACGATTGCAGAACGGGATCACGATATACAACTTACGTAATAGAGATTATCAAGGTTTATGGTAAACTAGCGCCTCTCTGAGAAAGGAGGCGAGCCAGCATGGTGCGCTACCAGGACATCAAAACGAAAGCCTACCGGATCTTGGACCTGACCAGCTTGACGATCGACGAGTTCGAGCAGTTGGTGCCACCCTTTGAGGCCGCGTTTGTGCGCCATATGCGCGATTGGACGATGGAGGGCAAGCCGCGCACCGCGCGCGCCTATACGCCGTATGCCAACTCGCCCTTGCCCACCCGAAGATCGGCTGTGGTTCATTTTGAGCTATCTCAAGGTAGCTGCACTCCAGGTCGTTCACGGGGCCATGTTTGGCATGTCGCAATCCAATGCGAACAAATGGATTCACGTGCTGCTCCTTGTGCTCCACCAAACCCTGATCGATCTGGGGGATGTGCCGGCCCGCCACCTCGTGGCGCTGCAACAACGCCTCGCCGATCTGGACAGCACAGCGCCGGAGGCCGCTGCGGCTGCGCCAGCACCCTCCCCTTTTTTCACGACGGCACCGAACGGCCGATCACACGCCCCAAAGACCCGGATGAGCCAAGCGCAACTTATAGCGGCAAGAAAAGGCGCCATACGGTGAAAAACGTCTTGCTGGCTACCGGGAACGGCACCGTCCCGTTTCTCAGCGACACCTACGAAGGCAGCCGACACGACAAACCAATCGCCGACCAGACACCCCTACCCTTACCGGACGGGAGTGAATTACTGCAAGATCTCGGTTTTGTTGGCTTTAGCCTCGCTGGTGTGGTGATCACACAGCCGCACAAGAAACCACGGGGCCAAGCGCTCACCGATGCGCCGAAAGCCGAAAATCGTGCGATTGCTAGGCGGCGGGTGCTGATTGAGCACATCATTTGTAGCATCAAGCGCTGTCGGATTGTGAAAGACACCATCCGACTGTGGAAAGATACCGCGCGTGACATGGTGATGGCCGTGTGCTGTGGCTTACACAACTTCCGGCTCCGGCTGTGTCCCTGGCCATCGCTTACTACATAAAATCGTGATAATGTCTTCTGATGCGACTTTGAAGGGCTGATGGAAGCTGAGTTGTCCGTTAGGAACCTCTCAGACGCCGGCTGCCAACAACTTGTAGCACCCGGTCGAGCACGGCGCTCGCCTGCCGGAGGTCCGCCTCCCCGATCTCTGCGCCGAGCGCATCAGCCCACACCCGCTGCGCCTCCTGGATCGTGCGAAGCGTGGAGTGGCCCCGTGGCGTAAGCCGCAAGAGCTTGGCGCGGCGGTGGTTGGGGTTCTTCTCGTATACGCTCAATCCTTCGCGTTCGAGCACGTCCGCTACGCGCTGCACGCTCTGCCGGGCAAGTCCCAGTGCGCGCGCGATCTGCGCCACTGTCGCGGGCGCGTCCTCAATCTGCTCGAGGACTAGCCAGCGTGCAAGCGTCTGGCCCGCCGGCTTTGCGAGCGCGTCCCCGGCGGCGGTGAATACTCTAATGAGCCGGACGACTTGATCGACAAGTGTGCTGAACGCGTCCCCGGCAGGCGTGCGAGGGCGTGTGCCGGGCAAGGCATCGAGGGCGTCTAGCGCTGGATTGACAGCATGCTGTCGTTGTGGTATATTGGTTGACATGACAGTATTATGTCATATTTGGCTTGCCAGCGCAAGTCCTGGAACGAGGGCGGGAAGCGCGCGACCACAACCGTCCCGCAGTAGCCGCTCGCGCGAGCCATCGCGACTCATGAAGCAATGAAGAAAGGAGCCGTCGATGTCTACCATGACCAAGCACACCGAGAGGCAGACCGGCGCTGACCGCGCCGAGGCTGAGATCCGGCCGTTCCGCATCGCGGTCCCCCAAGCCGAGCTCGACGACCTGCGTCACCGCCTGGCACGTACCCGCTGGCCCGACGAACTGCCCGGCATCGGATGGAACTACGGCGTCCCACTCGGCTACCTGAAGGAGTTGGCCGAGTATTGGCGCACATCGTACGACTGGCGCAAGCACGAAGCGCGGCTCAACGAGTTCCCTCAGTTCACCACCAACATCGACGGAGCCAACGTTCACTTCCTGCACGTTCTCTCACCAGAGCCCGGCGCCCTCCCACTCATCATCACCCACGGCTGGCCAGGCTCGATCGCGGAGTTTCTGGACATCATCGGCCCGCTGACTGATCCGCGCGCCCACGGTGACGACCCAGCGGATGCCTTCCACCTAGTGATCCCCTCGATCCCCGGCTACGGCTTCTCCGGACCGACCCGCGACCCCGGCTGGACCACGGCACGCGTCGCCAAAGCCTGGACCGAGTTGATGAACCGGCTCGGCTATGAGCGTTATGGCGCCCAAGGCGGCGACTGGGGCGCGTTTGTCACCCCGGAACTGGGCCGCATCGACCCCGATCATGTCGTGGGCGTGCACGTGAACGCAGCTACGATGGGGTTCATCCCGTTCGGGCCCGTAGACCCGGACGAGCTGGCCACCTTCACCGACGCCGAGAAGGCCCGTCTGGAACGCCTCAACGTGAGCACGGCCGGGCCGGGGAACGGCTATTTTGAGATCCAGGCCAGCCGGCCCCAGACGCTGGCCTATGCGCTCACCGACTCGCCGGTCGGCCAACTCGCCTGGATCGTGGAGAGGTTCAAGGAGTGGACCCACTCCGCAGAGGTCCCCGAAGACGCCGTCAACCGCGATCAGATGCTGACCAACGTGATGCTCTACTGGCTGACCGGTACGGCCGCATCTTCGGCTCGCTTATACTACGAGAATATGCACTCCGGCTCTTGGGGCCAGCAGTCCGGCACGACACCGACCGGCGTGGCGGTGTTCGCCGAAGACTACGCCATCCGTCGCTACAGCGAGCGCGGCAACACTATCGTGCACTGGTCGGAGTTCGATCGCGGCGGCCACTTCGCCGCAATGGAGGCGCCTGACCTGCTAATCGGCGATGTGCGGGAATTCTTCCGCCGGTTGCGCTGACGCAACGACTGCAGCGCCGACCTATCGGGTCGGCGCCGTAGCCAACTCGCGGGGCCTTTGAGTAGGGTGTCCGACTGATCGCCTTCGGCGCCAACCGACACCCAAGCCCACGACATCCAGTTCGCCGCCGATTGACCAACCGGCGCGTCGAAATTCCGATTTCACCGCGCAAGCCACGAGACCGGTGCTGCAGGGAGCGCAGCATTTCTGCCTTCAGTAGTGTCAAGCGCTGCCGGATTGTCAAGGAGACGATTCGGCACTGGAAGGATACTGCGCGTGATATGGTGATGGCCGTCTGTTGCGGATTGCACAACTTTCGTCTACGTCTCAATGCCTGGCTTGCCTATGAATAAATCGTGATAAACTCTAATAATTACGCGAGCGCCTCGCGATAATACGCCGTCTGCCCAAAGCTTTCTTCCAGGGCGATCTCGACGGCGCTGATATGCGCGGCGTCCTCGCGCGCGGCCAGCTCCTGGCGCAGTCGATCGCACAGGTGCCGCGCGATCATCTCGACCGTGGTGTTCGGCAGATCGAGGATCACCACATCCTCCTGTGGGAAGCGATACCAGCGGCCCTGCGCCCGGACGATCACCCCGCCGTCGTCCTGCGGGGCAATGTCGATCAGTGGATTGGTGCGCGGCAACAGCATCCGATGATCGAGCTCGTCGACCAGCCGCTTCATGATCCGCTTCAAGGTCACGAAATTAAACACATACGCATTTTCCTCGGTCGGCCCCTCGATCGTCACCCCCAAGCGATAATTATGGCCATGCAGCGGCTCAACCTTGTCGCCGTCGTATGAGGCGAAGTGGCCGGCGGCAAACATCAGATTATCGCGGCTGACATGGATTCGATATGCGCTCATTATGCAATTCTCCTGCTTGTGTCACAGCTACCGACCATGCTATCATACGGGAGCGTTCTGCAACAGAATACCTCGGTCTGCGTATCATGATAAGCAGGACTTACGCAATGGACGCGAACATTGGACCACCACGGAATAAATATCTCTCGTATCGAACGTTTTTCGTTCGCAGAACGAAAAAACTTCGATACGAAGAAGAAAAACCGTGTTTTGCTAGTGAATGTGTAAGTCCTGATTAGGACACTCGTTATACTCCATAAAACCTATACGTGCTCGACAAGGAGTTCATTCATGCGCAAAGCCTCAATTGTTCTGCTCCTCAGCCTGCTCACCGCCGCGCTGGCGGCCTGCGGCGCGCCCAGCATTGGCGGCGGTAATGGCACGCCCGAAGCGCCGAGCAATGCGCTCAAGATTAATATCGCCTACAGCCCGGAAAAAGAAGGCTGGCTAAAGGACCGGATCGCGGCCTTCAACGCGAGCAGCACCAAAGTCAACGGCCAAGTCGTGTTCGTCGAAGGCGTCAATAAATCCAGCGGTGCGGCGCGCACCGAGATCAAGAACGGCCAGCTCAAGACCACGATCTGGTCGCCCTCGGCCTCGACCTGGCTGGAGGTGTTGAAGCAGGAAAGCGGCAACCCGAACGTCGCCGTCTCGGCGCGCCCGCTGGTGCTCACGCCGGTGGTTATCTCGATGTGGAAGCCGATGGCCGAGGCGCTCGGCTGGCCGAATAAGCCGATCGGCTGGGGCGATATGCTGGCGCTGATCAACGACCCGCAGGGCTGGGGCAAGTTCGGGCATCCGGAATGGGGCCGCTTTTCTTGGGGCCATACCGACCCCGAGATCAGCACGTCGGCGCTCTCGACGCTGCTGGCCGAATTCTATGCCGCAGTTGGCAAGCAGAAAGACCTGGCCACTGCCGATATCCAAAACCCCAAGAGCCAGCAGTTTATTCGCGATCTCGGCAAGGGCATCAAGCATTACGGCTATAACACGCTGGTGTTCAGCGACAACATGCAAAAATTCGGCACGAGTTATATCTCCGCCTTCCCAATGGAAGAGATCACACTGATCGATTTCAACAAGAATAAGAACCCGCCCGTGCCACTGGTGGCGATCTATCCAAAAGAGGGCACGTTCTACCACGACGATCCGTTCATCGTTATGTCAAGCGCAACCGCCGACGAGCAGCAGGCCGCCGAGCAGTTCTTCAACTTCTTGCTGACGCCTGATAGCCAGAAACTGGCCATGTCCTTCGGCTTCCGCCCGGCCAATGTCGACGTGCCGCTGGCCGACCCAGTCAGCATAACCTATGGTGTGCAGCCCCAAGGCGTACAAAATATCCTGCCGTTCCCGCCCGCCGACGTGATCGTCGCCGCCAAACAGACCTGGGCGCAGAACCGCAAGCGCGCCGACGTCATCCTAGTAGTCGACGTATCGGGCTCGATGGAAGATAATGGCAAGCTCGATCAGGCCAAGGCCGGACTAGAGACCTTCCTGCAGCGCATTCTGCCCGAAGACCGGATCGGACTGGTGTCGTTCTCGAGCCAGGCGACTGTCGAAGTGACCCCTGCGCCGCTGGGCGACAACCGGATCGCGTTGAGCGACGCAATACAACGGCTGCGCCCGCAGGGCAAGACGGCAATCTACGACTCGCTCATTACCGCCAAGCAATCACTCGACAACCTGCCTGCCGCAGAGGACGGTGAGGAGCGCATCAAGGCGATTGTTCTCTTGACTGATGGTGAGGAGAACGCCAGCCAGATTTCTTTCGATGATCTGAAGGGTACGTTTGACGAGAGTGGTATCAGCATCTTTCCGGTTGCCTACGGTAGTTCATCCGACCAGGACGCGGCTACCAAAACGCTCCAAGGCATAGTCGATTTCTCGCGGACCATTCTTGTGAAGGGCAGCACCGGCGACGTCGGCCAAATCTTTGATAATCTCAGCCGCTATTTCTAAGGGTTAGTCAGCAGCACACAATCACTGTAAAAGTCCTCAGTACTCATCAGTCACAGCTTTAGTAGTCCGTAAACTAAGTACAGGCTTTCGCAAGTGCGATCCTAGTTCCGATAGTTCCTTCAGTTCCTTCGCACGGGAACTGAAGGAACCATGGGAACTTGCAAACCCGGATCGAACCTATGAAATGCTGTACTAATTAGTACTTTGTGCTACAGCCACAACCCGAGGCCGTCAACTCAAATGCACCCAGTGCGCGACAGATGGCACCCTAGTATTGGTGACGATGAACAGCATGTACCAGCCGGGCGGTACGATGTTTGGGTTGTCAGTGACCTTCGCTGTCACAATTCCGTTTACCTGAGCGCTGATTTCAACGTCTACCAAGCGTTGACTGCTGTCAAAGGAGTGAGTGGTGACACAGTTTGCAAGCAGGTGGACCCAGCGGAGCGTACCGGCTTCCGGCGAGTGAATTTCTAGGGTTTGACCATACCTCCACTCCTCGGGCGCTTCAGTGATCGACGGGCGCGGACCCCTGAAGAGATACGGCGGGCTATAGATTTCCAGTCGCATTTCTTCTTGGGGATCCTGATCCCACTTCACATGTGTGCCGCCCTCCGGGTTACCACCGGCGGTGACAACACGTCCATCTGGCAGCAGCAGGGCGGTCGAGTGATAGAGCCGTGGCACGGTACACGCCGCCGTGAGCGTCCATGTATTGGTGGACGGATCATAAATCTCCGACTGCAATCTCGCCAGCGGTTCATCCTCCTGCTTCAATGAGCCACCCGTCGCAAAGACGGTCCGGTCTGGCAACAACACGGCGTTCAAATGCAGCCGCGGGAGATTCAATGGCGCGGCGGGAACGAAATGCGGATTGGGCGCTTTGAGATCCACGATATCCACATTGTCGATCGCATCCGTCTTGTTCGGTTTTCCGGCCGGGCCACCACCGATGATCATAACTTTCTGATCTTGTGCTGGCGGCAAGAGTACGCTGGCCGATTGGTTGCGCATGCCACCCCCGGTTGTGCCCGGCACCGGCTCGGTCTGCACCAGCTGCGTGGTGATATCAATGATGCAAGGGTCGACCTGTAATTCATCGTCCATGCGTCCGCCATTAAAGAATATCCGGCCATCCGCCAACAAGAACAGGTGCGCATACAGCGGCAAGCCGGGGAAATCGGGCGCGAAGTCATGCACTTCCCATGTGTTGCTCGCCGCTGAATAGATTTCGAGTGTTTCGTTATGCGGATTGTCGAAATCTTCTGTTAGTCCGGTTGCCGCAAGGACTCGTCCATCGCCCAGCGTAATCAACGTGGGATACCAGCGGCCGTGAATCATAGTTGCTACAAATGACCATTGCTGGCTTTGCGGATCAAAGACCGTCGCATCCGCCCGGCCGCGGAATGGGTTATATCCGAGCGTTCCTCCAGCCGAGAGCAGACGACCGTCGGGTAAAAACGAGTCCCCACCACAGAAGAAATCGAAGGGACGACCATCGGCCGCGAAGATCGTGTTCGGGTGAAAGAAATTGTTTGGCGGAGCCGCTTGCGGATCCCAAACCACACTCATGAATATCGCCTTAGCCAGGTTGCCGAAATCGGGACTGTCAAATCGCAAGGCGCTGCTGCCGGAGCCGGCAAAGAAGAGCACCTTGCCCTGTGGAAGCAGCGCCGCATGCACCGCGAGAACGCCCGAATGGAAGGATAACAACTCCCATTGGCCGTCGCGTCGCGGGTCAGTATCGAGCGGCAGGGTGCGGTACCATCCACCGTTCTGCCCAGGTGGATTGTCGATCATCATGACCAGCAGCTCAGGCCGTCCATTTCGTCGTATCGACGCGATGCCTCCACCTTGATTCTCCCAGGCAAACCAGGCTGGTACGCCCTGCCACAAGCTCCACCCGCCGGCGACAGCGCCGTTGATATCGACGTTCTTGCCGATCTTGTAAAAGGCTTGGTTTTGTTCATCGGCATTGTCGATCATCATGACCAGCAGATCCGACTGCCCGGTGGCAGTGAAATCAGTCACCGCAATTCCCACGCCTTGATTGTCCCACGAAAACCAATCCGGAACATCGATCCAGGGTGTCCAACCGCCACGGACATTCCCATTCGCGTCCAGCATTCGCCCGATGCGGTACAGTCCACGGTTTTGCTCAGGCAGCTCATCGACCATGAGGACCAGTAACTCCATACTGCCGTCTCCATCGAGGTCAGCGAGTGCAATCGAGCCATACTGATTTTCCCAGGAGAACCAATCCGGAATCGGAATCCACGGTCCCCAGCCTCCGTTGACGTTCCCATTCACATCGAGCGCCTTACCGACCCGGTAATAGCCCCCATTTTGAGCGGGGGTGTTGTCGATCATTAATACGACCAGATCCTGGTTTCCATCGTTGTCCAGGTCCGCCACGGCGATCCCGGCACCCTGGTTTTCCCACGCGAACCAATCCGGAACGTCGATCCAGGGCGTCCATCCGCCAGTCACAGCGCCCGTCGCACCGAGGTTCCGTCCAATACGATACAGTCCACGGTTTTGCCCAGCGGGAGCGTCGACCATAAAGACCACCAGATCCCGCTGGCCATTGCCTGAAACGTCCGCTACGGCCACGCCGCCCCCCTGGTTCTCGATTGAGAGCCAATCCGGAATTTGCAAATAGCCTCCTGGCATACATAGATCCTTTCGAGCGAGATATTAGCAGAGCAACCTGCATTGAAGCGGTCAGCCGCCGATGTGGCCGTTTTGCGGGCCACCTGCGCGATCAAGCCGTCGATGAAGCTGGTGAGGTCGTCAAGCGATTGCGCGGATGCGTGGTCGTCCTGTGGCGACTCATGTCGATGAACCCAGATCGCGTATGTTTGGACCCGTATGCTCTTCCGTCCCTTCTGCGCTATGGATGTCTACATGTATGAACGTCCCGACCAACCAAAATGGGACGACGTCCGCCCCAATACCACCAGTTCGCAGTGACACGTACGTATATCCGCCAGAGCGTAATTTCTGCGTATCGCGGTAGTACAACGTGAAACCGCATAAAGTTCAAACTGTCTTTAGGATTACAATTGGTAGTACATCCCAACCAGGCGAGACAAGCTGCTCAGTTGACATGCCGATGGAGGAAGACTGCGGTGCTCTATGCTCGCGAAATTCGTCTAAACTACAAAGTGTTACTCGAAAGAGAAGATAAGATGAGCCCTTCATGTTCTGTATCACTGCAGGTGTGTGTAGGAACATATTCATGCTTCTAGCGCGTAAGCAATCGCTCGCTCCAGCGACATCGCGCGCCCAGCAGCCCAGGCTGCTGTGAAGGCGGCTTCACCGAGCTGGGAATGTATGGTTGCTACCGTGCGTTCATAGAGAGCCTGGTCGACGATTCGCATTGTTTTGCCGGCCGGCTCGTGCAACACTTCGGCGGCGCCCCACAGCTGCGCCGCGCGCTCCGGCCACCCGATCATGCCGGCCGCAGTGCCCAGGTGTTGCAGGCTCCAGGCGAGGCCGCTCCGGTAATCGAGATCGCGACAGAGCGCTACGGCCTCTTCTAGCAACGCGGCTACCCGCGCGAGGTCGCGTTGCGCCAGTGCCACCTGCGCCAGACTATCAAGCGAATCGGCACTCCCCCGCCGGTTGCCTAACTCACGCCATAGGGTCAGGCTCTCTTCATACCATGCTGCCGCCCACTGGTAGTCGCCCCGCAGATACGCCATGTGCCCCAGACTATCCAATACGTGCCTGGTTGCCCAGCGATCCCCTGAGTCCCGAAAGGCCCGCAGGCTCTCGGCGAAGCAGGCCGTGCCGAACATCAGCCAGCAGGCCAACAGCTTTGTCAGGCTGCGGTTCCAGGTGGTTGGCGCCAACCCTACGACGCTGCGCCGGAAGGCCTGGGCCGACGGCCAGGCCGAGCCGAGCAACTGGCGCTACAACGCCACCGACAGTGCGAGCAGCCTGCAGACCGTCGGCGCGGTCGGCCTGCGCGCGTACCTCTCATCGACCGCCAGCAAGGCCCCGGTTGTGTTCAGCTTTGACGACTTTCGAGTGACGAGCGTTGGCACATGAGCTATGGTGAACGCCTTTCAGGTGGGTGAGGTTTCTACGGAGGGCGTGCAGTCCTCCTCGAGCCCTTCCCGCACTAGCGGAAGAGTGCTTACACGCTCCTGAAGTTTGAGGAGCACAACGACGAATTCTTTTGTCGGGTCATACCCCCTACCATGCGTTTCTTCGCCTATTTCTTTTATCTTCCCACGGAAGTATCCCGGCACGGATTCTGCTGCGGAATAGTAGGTCGATCAGTTGCAATCAGCGGTGACTGGCCAGTCGGAAAAACAGGCATAGGTCAGCCACCGTTTTTATGGTTATGCAGATATGCGTGTGCTATCTGACATCCTGATTGCAGATGACGAGGAGCAAATTACGGACCTTCTAGCCGAGTTGCTGACTGATGCGGGATATCGGGTACGAGTAGTCTACGATGGAGGGAGCGCCCTGGCTGCTGTTCACGAACGCACTCCTGCGCTCATGCTGCTTGATAATATGATGCCGGTTCAATCCGGTCTAGAGGTCGTGCGCACTCTGCGGGCACAAGGCTATAACCAGCTGCCGATCATTATGATGAGTGCCGGTACCGCCGCCGAGCCGCTCCTCCAAGCTGGTGCGACCGACGTTCTCCTCAAACCGTTCTCCCTGGATGATCTACTGAACTGTATCAGAGAGTACATCGGCGACACGCTACCGCACCCAGTACCGCGGCGCGAGAAGGAAATGAAACGGTATGAGTCTCCCAAAGAACTACCTCGACGTGCATTACGAGGCTGAAGGCCGGTATCGGGTAACGAAGAGCAGGAATAGTTCTACCAGATAAGAGTACTTTCCCTGAGCAGCTACTTTCTCAACAACGCAAAAGCCGCGCCAAAAGCTTGCAGTTGCATCTGACTGGTCATACAGACAAGTGACAATGACTCTTGTAGGCGGCTTTGGCGAATGTCTCCAAGATCGATAATGTCTTTCCAGCCAAGTTCTTCCAGTAACCGCCTGACCTGATCTTTGGCGCGTTGTTGATTGCCAGCGACGAACATCGTTGGTGTACCCTCTTCAAAATCGGGGTGAACTAACCGCGAGGCATCCACCATATTCAGCGTCTTGACGACGGAGCTCTTCGGCAGCCATTGCTGAACAAGCTCACCCATTGACGTGTCTGTCAACGCCAACCGGAGTGGGGTACCGAACTCAATTGCATTACTGACATCGACCACTGTTTTGTTCGCAAGATACTCGCTCGGGATAGACTTCAGCACCTCCTCAACACTTGGCCAAGAAAGTGCCACAATGACCAATTCACCGAATTGGGCCGCTTCAGTGAAGGTGCCGCTCCTGCTATTCGGACGAACTTCTCGTTTCCATGCCTGGAGTCGTTCACTGTGGGGATCACGGCTGCTGATGATGACGGTATGATCTGCGTTAGTCAGTCCCTTACCTAAAGCCTGACCAACATTCCCTGCTCCAATAATACCGATGTTCATGGTCTTCTCCTTATTCGCGTCCCCCCTTGAATCCAGCGCTTGTAATACTGACAAATCATTCTTCGTACTCGAGGGTGAGCTGCCGCCGCTCATAGTCGAGCGCGACGGCGGCGAAGCGCGCCAGCAGCCGATTGCCAATATTGACGCGCCCGGCGCGGCTGAGGTCGCCGCGGGCGATCGCTGGCGTGTCGAGCTCGACATCGGGCAGCTCCAGCGGGCCGATCCGCACTGGCTTACCGCGCCCGCGCAGCACCGTGCCGCCGCCGCCGAAACCCGCGCCACTGGTGATCTGCACATCCGCCTCGCCGGGAAGCAGCCCTAGTTCGCTCGCAATATCTGGGCCGAGCGTCAGCGCGGCATTCGAGCCGGTATCGAGAGTCGCCAGCCGAATGCGCCGGCCGGCCACTTCAATGCCCTCCAGCGCCGGAAATTGCTCGAAGAACACCAGTGGCAACATGGTAGCGCCCTGATCTGGCTGCGGCACCCCAAGGTCGGGGTGCGCCAGCGTCAGCATCTCGCGCCGATAATCGATTCGCAGCGCCAGCTGCCGCAGCACATTGTAGCCCAAGACAATATCGACTTCAAACGGCAGCGTGCGCAGCTCAAGTGCCGGCGCATACAGATCGCGAATGGTCAGATCGCCCAAGCGGAGCCATGGCAGCACCGCCTCGGTGAAAGGCACCTCGTCGCTCACGGCGCCGCTGCCAAGACCTTGGCCGCCGGTGCGCAGCGCCAGCCGCCGCGCTAGCCCGCTGTCGATCGCCGAGGGATCGGTGCCGGTGTCGAGTAACACTCGCAGCGCATGCCCGCCGGGGCCGGCCGCAACGCAACACACCAGCCCGCCCGAGTCGCAGAGCGGCAAACTGGTGTAGCCTTGGGAAGGAAACAGTAAAGTTGTCTGATCGTCGACCATGGTCTGTAGTATAGCAGATCGGCCCACTCCACTAGGAGTGAGCCGATCTCAAACGCCCGACTAACCAAACGCGCCTTATGCCAGCGCTTTCTGCAGGCAGGCGCGGTGGTGATACGTCTTATTGCGGCGGCGGCCATCCATCACCACGACCAGATCGCGATCGCTCGAAATCTGCTGACCGCAGTTCATACAGTTGTGCTCGGTTGCACGGCCGCTCTTATCGCGCGCGGTAACGTCAGTCTTCGATTTCTTCTCAGCCATTGTTGCTTCGCTCCATTCTTGAGCATATCAGGATCGACAAAGACACAGTAGGGATAATGAGCGCCGGAGGCGAACCTGCCTATGTCGGCATTATTATACCATGCCTCGCATATGCTGACTACTAGCACAATGTTAGAAATGCGCAACCAGATACGCTCAGTCCACCGACCCCGCGGCGTTTGGTGGGGTTAACTGTTCGGATGCACCAACCTGGCAGTCGTCGAACATCAAACTTGCTAACCGCAGCGACTGGCCGAGCACCGGCGCAGGCTTTGTTCAGCTGGCCGGCCCGAAGAACCTAAGCGAGGGCAGCTATCTGGTCATCGCCGAGCTGATCGCGAACAGCTACATCGTCGCCGGCCGCGGCACGGCGACGTTGACGTTGGCATCCTCGACCGGGACGTTCATCACCGGCGGCGGCTTCGTCGCCAAGAACTCAACAAGGATGGCACGCTGTTCCACCAGGCCAACCTCGGCCCAATAGCGCAGATTGGCACAGGCGTGTCCGCCAACCAGGCAACGCTGGGCGGTGGCAACACGTCGGTGCATCCGAAATAGTGAAGATACTCTGCATCCGCGCCTTCGCCCTCTACCCTCATGGGCGAAGGGGCGGATAATTATAGGGTATCCGATTACATATGACCGAGTAGTCGTTTGCGCCATGCCGCCAGAATAGGTATACTCCAGCCATAATGAGCATTCCACGAGGCGGCATGAATATTGTTCTGATCTCAACATACGAATTAGGCCACCAGCCGTTTGGCCTGGCCTCGCCCGCGGCGTGGCTCACAGCCGCCGGCGCAGCTGTCACATGCCTCGATCTGGCGGTGCAGCCCTTCGATCGCGGCGCGGTGGCGCAGGCCGAGCTGGTGGCGATCTATCTGCCAATGCACACCGCCACGCGCTTGGCGATTGATCTGATCCGGCGGATCCGCGCGGCAAAGCCGCATGTACACCTGGCGTGCTACGGGCTCTACGCGCCGATGAACGAGCCGTTCCTGCGCACGCTTGGCGTCGCGACAATCCTCGGCGGCGAGTTCGAGAGCGGGCTGGTGGCGCTGTATCGGCGGCTTGCTCCTCACCCCCCGGCCCCCCTTCGACTACGCTCAGGGCAGGCCTCTCCCACGCGGGCAGAGGGGGAGATCGTTGCTCCCCTTCCCCCCGTCGTGAGAGCAGCGGCGCAGAATGATACTCCCCTTCCCCCCGTCGTGAGAGCAGCGGCGCAGAATGATACTCCCCTTCCCCCCGTCGTGGGGGAAGGGGATGGGGGATGGGGGGCAGACCAACCCGAGCCGCGTATCTCGCTGGCGAAGCAGGACTTTCTGACGCCGGACCGTAGTGGTTTGCCAGGGCTGGCCAAGTATACGTTTGTCGAGCTGGGCGACGGCGAGAAGCGCACCGCCGGCTATACCGAGGCCAGCCGCGGCTGCAAGCACCTGTGCCGCCATTGCCCGATTGTGCCAGTGTACGGCGGGCGCTTCCGCGTGGTCTCGCGCGAGGTCGTGCTCGCCGATATTCGCCAGCAGGTTGCGGGCGGCGCGCGCCATATCACTTTTGGCGACCCGGACTTCTTCAATGGGCCGAGCCACGCGCTCGCGCTGGTGCAGGCGCTGCACGCCGAGTTCCCCACACTCACGTATGATGTAACGATCAAGATCGAGCACCTGCTCAAGCATGCCCGCCTGCTGCCGGAACTGCGCGACACCGGCTGCCTGTTCGTCACCAGCGCGGTCGAGGCGATCGACGACGCAATTCTGGCACGCCTCGACAAACGCCATACTGCCGCCGACTTCATCCGCGCGGTTGGGCTGTTAGGCGATATTGGCCTGGCGCTCAACCCAACATTCGTCACATTTACGCCCTGGACCACGCGGCGCGGATATTTGGAGCTGCTGGAGCTGATTGCGGAGCTGGAGCTGGTCGAGCATGTCGCGCCGATCCAGTACGCTATCCGGCTGCTGATACCGGCCGGATCGCGACTGCTGGAGCTGCCCGAGCTGCAGGCGTTGGTGCAGCCGTACGACCAGGCGGCGCTGGCGTATCCTTGGGCGCACCCCGACGCGCGGATGGACCAGTTGTACCGCGAGGTGCTGCGGGCGGTCAGCATGCAGCGCGTATCGCGCCAGACCAGCTTCGATGCAATCCGGTGGCTCGCGCGGGCCGCGCTCGGCGCGCCGGCGGCGCCGCGCATGCGCTTCGAGCAGGTGTGTCGGCGCGACCATACGTCGATCCCGCATATGAGCGAGCCGTGGTATTGCTGAGCCGAGCCGGACGAGGAGCAGTTGGCTCCTGAGCTGATTTGAGGACACGTATTGCGTAGGCTGGCGGCACGCAATACACAATACGTAATACGCAATAGGGAACGAGATAAAATGACACCCCGCATCTTGCTATTGACGACCCCAAACTCGTACCGCGACCGGGCCTTTCTGGCGGCGGCCGAGCGGCTCGGCGTCGAGATCATCACGGCTATCGATCTGCCCAAGCAACTGGCCGGCTGCGGCGAGCGCCAGATTGGTGTCGACTTCGGCGATCTCGACGCGGCCACAGCCACAATCGCCGACATCCACGCAATCCAGCCGTTCAGCGCGATCATTGCGGTCGACGACAGCGGCAGCCTGCTGGCGGCGCACGCCAGCGCGGCGCTGGGGCTGCCGCACAACGCGCCTGCGGCGGCCGAGGCGGCGCGCGACAAGCATATCATGCGCGAGCTGCTGGCGCGGCATGGCATGCCGGTGCCGGAATTTCGCCGCTGCAGCACCGCCGACGACCCGCGCGCGCTGGCGGCGCAGATCGATTACCCTTGTGTCGTCAAGCCGCTGCGGCTGAACGGCAGCCGTGGCGTGATTCGCGCCGACAATCCCGACGAGTTTGTCGCAGCCGTAGAGCGCCTGACGGCCCTGCTGGAATCACTGTATGGCGAGCCCGAACCAAAGCCGTTTCTGGTCGAGCAGTTCATTCCCGGCTTTGAGGTGGCGCTGGAGGGGCTGCTAAACCATGGCGAGCTTCAGGTGCTGGCGCTGTTCGACAAGCCCGATCCGCTCGACGGTCCATTCTTCGAGGAGACGATCTATGTCACGCCGTCGCGACTGCCCGCCGAGGCGCAGACGGCGATCGCCGCATGCGCAGCGCACGCCGCCGAGGCGCTGGGGTTGCGCGAGGGGCCAATGCACGCCGAGCTACGGATCAACCGCCATGGCCCTTGGATCGTGGAGCTGGCCGGGCGCTCGATCGGCGGGCTATGCTCGCAGACACTGCGCTTCGGCACCGACGCGACGCTTGAGGAGCTGATCATTCGCCAGGCATGCGGTATGCCGGTCGACTCGCTCAGCGGCGCCGGCCAGGCGGGCGGCGTGATGATGATTCCCATCCCAGGCGAAGGCCTGCTGAAGCGGGTCGAGGGCGTGGAGGAGGCGCGCGCCGTGGCCGGGATCGAGAGTGTCGAGATCACCGCGCCGCTGAACTACCCGCTCATACCACTGCCCGAGGGCGATAGCTATCTGGGCTTCATCTTCGCGCGCGGCAACCGGCCAGCAGCGGTGGAGGCGGCGCTGCGCCAGGCGCACGGCAAGCTGCGCTTTCACGTCCAGCCGAATATCGCGCTGACGATGATGGGGTGACGAGGTGACGGGGTGACAAGAACTGAAGATAAAGGATAAAGGATAGCACCATCCTCCATCCTCTATCCTCGATCGTGTCACCTTGTCATCACTTGCGCTGCGGCGCGCCGCCCTTAGTCGGTCGGGCCTGCGGCGTCCAGCCTTCGGGCAGTTGCGCGCCTTCGCCGAAGAAAAACTCTTCCATCGCCTGCATCAGTAGCTTTTGCGCCTGCGGATCGGCCAGGTTCAAGCCATAATGATTAATAATCAGCGTGGCCTGCGCCGGCCATAGATTCCAGGCTTGCTGCGACACCTGGTTGTATATTCGCTCGCCCAGCGGGCCAGTAAAGGGCGGCGCCTCGAGCCCCGGCAGCTCCCGGCCAAACTTGACGCATTGAACCATGCGAGGCATAGTAAACCTCTTTCATCGGAATATGTGTGAGCAGTATAGTCGGTTTCGGGTGGGTGTCAAGGAAGTAGTGCGTAGTGCGTAGCGAGGCGCCTGCGCACTACGCACTATGGAGAATGGCGACATTGACGATAAGTGGCCCAGTAGATCTACGTATCCTGTTCTTCGGCATGGGGGGCGCCACCTCGGCGACTGTCCTGGCGGCGCTGCTGGATGCCGGGTTCGACGTATGCGGCGTGATTGTGGCGGCTGGGCGCTTTGCGCGCGAAACCCGGCCCGAGCCAATTGTGCCGCTTGCGCCGCCGCTGATACCACTGATCGGCGCCAGCCCGGCGCGCACGATTGCGGAGATCGCGCATGCCCGCGGCATTCCGGCTTTTGAGCTGCGCCGCGCCGATGCCTCTGAGACGCTGCACGCGCTTGCCGAGCTGCGGCCGGCGGTAGCCAGCGTGGCGTGCTTCCCGCTACGCATCCCGCCGGCGCTGTTGGCGCTGCCAAGCCATGGATTTCTCAATATGCACGCGGCGCTGCTGCCCCGCCACCGCGGGCCCGAGCCGCTGTTCTGGACATTCCGCGCGGGCGAGCGCACAGCCGGCGTGACGATCCATTTCATGGACGAGCGGCTCGACACCGGCGATATCGCGATGCAGGCGCCGGTGGAGCTACCCGACGGCATCGGCGGCGCGGCAGCCGAGCAGATCTGCGCATCACGTGGCGGCGAGCTGATGGTCGCGGCGCTTGGGGCGCTGTGCGATGGCGCGCTGGCACGCCGACCACAGCCGCCCGGCGGCAGCTACGAGCCATGGCCCGCGGCAGACGCTTGGCGAATTAGCACAGATTGGCCAGCACGGCGGGCGTACAACTTCATGTGCGGCACAGCCGAGTGGGGACAGCCATACCGTCTGACAATCGGCGCCGAGGACTTGAGGCTATCCGCGGCGTTAGACTACGATGCTGGGGCGACGCTTAGGGCGCCATATACGCAGGACGGCGACAAGGTACAGATTCAGTTCACGCCCGGAGTGCTCTGGGCGCAGCTTGCGTAAGGCTTGTCAATGTTAGAGGAGTTTTGCATATGCCCCAAGGCGGAGCGCATCCACCGCGCCGAACAGCCGCGCCGCCCGCAGGCCACCCGGCTGAGCATCATCTGCCCGTTGCCCTTGCGCTGCCGCCAACCCGGCGACCACCTCGAGCGCGAGGGCGGTCTGCCAGCGGTCGCCCAGCTCCCGCAGCAGAGTCAGGCTCTCCTCCAGGTATGCGCCGGCCTGCCCCTGGTCGCCCTGCTCCAGCGCTAGCATGCCACAATGTGTCAGTGTCATAGCGACGCCGTAGATATCTCCGCTTGCGCGGAGCGGCGTCGGCCGCAATGGCGGGTTGGGTGGCAGTTTCGCTACGGCGTTGTCTCGAAATAATCGCCAGGAAGTGTTTGCAAATCAGCAAAGACACGATCGCGCACGGCTTCGTCTGCAAAGGCAATCGAGACCGTGTATGTGTCGATATGGATTGTGGCGTTCGTGGTAAGGATCAGTTCCAGTCGTTCAGTCCGACAAAGCATCGTCAATCGCTGCATCCTGCGTGCGTGTTGTTCCTCTGTTCCATTCCCTTACAAAGACAGGCTCGCCAAGTGCCGCTCTTGCCGTTGCAACAACCTGCTCGAATGCTTCGCGCTCAGCGGGTGGAAGTGGTGTCTGTGTCTGTTCGCGAAGAGCCGCCGCCGTGGCACACAGGCGCGCGGCTTGCGCGTAGTGCCCTTCTGCACAAATAGTGGCCGCAAAGCCCTCTAGACATCCGGCCAGGTAGGTGGGACTGCCGAATGCACGATAGAGCGCGAGGGCTTCCCGGTAACGCGCTTTGGCCAGCGCATCGTTTTGCTGCTCGCGAGCCAGATGGCCGAGCAGGGTCGTCATGATGGCGATATCCCAGGTCGTACCGATGGCTTGTGCATTGGCAAGGGCTTCTTCTAAAAGTGCAGTGGCGTGTGTCACGTCACCCCGCATCCCTGCCAGCTCCCCAAGATGGACCAGGGCATGACTTATGAGGCCGCTATGCTCAATCAGCTTGGCATGCGTATAACTTTCCGTATAGGCAGCCTCCGCCTCATCGAGCTTGCTGCTCGCCTGGGCGATCATCCCCAGCGTCGCGAAGGCATTGCTGATGCCGTTGTGATCACCAATCTGCCGGGCCAGCTGGAGGGCTTCGTTGGCTGCGACTTCGGCAGCACGCTCCACCTTCCCATGGCGCACCATGGTTCGTCCGATGCCATAGAGGTACTGTATGCGTAGTGTGAGTGGGGCAGTGGGCCTTCCTTGCTCTCTCGCGCGGAGATCCAGCGCCAGCATACGTTCCATCCAGCTCTCGGCCTCGCTCATCTGACCGCGGACATGCCAGAGGCGTGCGAAGCCGGCCAGCCGCAGCCCGAGTTCCGCCTCTTGCCGCTCCTCTGCCCATTGCAACGCCGCCCGCGCATTGGGCAATTCCTGTGCCAATGCCGACGTAAAATGCACATCGCGTGCTCCCGGCGCGGGCCCAAAGTGCGCAAAGACGGTCTCTGCCAGGCGGGCGTAATAGGCGGCATGCCGACGCCGACACTGCTCCGCCTCTCCGGCTGTGTGCAGCCGTTGCAGGGCATAGTCCCGAATCAGCTCCAACAGGCCAAAGCGTACTGCCTCACCGGCCGATACCTCCGCCTGGATGAGGCTGGCATCGACTAGGGCGGCCAGCGTGAGGAGCAGCGCCGCGGGGGCGGTCTGCCCCTCGACCGAGCAGACTGCCTCGGCCGCCTCCAGCGTGCAGCTTCCCACAAAGACGCCGAGGGCACGAAAACAGCGCTGTTGTTCCTGCGTGAGCAGCTCATAGCTCCAGGCAATGGCATCTTCCATGGTCTGCTGGCGTGGTGGTAAGTCCCTGGCACCCCCGCGCAGGAGCGCCAAACGATGGACAAGCCGCTTCTGCAACTCGGGTAAGGAAAGTACCTTGACGTGCATCGCAGCGAGCTCGATAGCCAGGGGCAGGCGATCCAGCTGTTCGCAGATCGCCGCCACCTCGCTCACGTCATACGCTCTGCCCGGTCGCACGGCTTGGAATCGCTCGCAAAAGAGCGCCACCGCGTCTTCCAGCCGGAGCGGAGCCAGCGCCAGTTCCTGCTCGGCGCGCAAGCGCAGCGGCGTCCGGCTCGTCACGAGGACAAACAGGCGGGCACAACGCTCCAATAGGGCAGCAACGAACGGGGCGCAGTCCAGGACCTGCTCTACATTGTCGAGAATAAGCAAAAGATGCTTGGGGTGCAAGAACGTATGCACCTGCTCTGCAAGCGAGGAGTTAGCTTGTTCGCGAATTCCGAGGGTCTGGGCAACCACACCGGGGACCAGCGCTGCATCGCGGATGGGTGCCAGCGGAACGTACACCACGCCATCGGTAAAGTCAGGAGCGAGGTCCCAAGCAAGCTGAAGCGCAAGCCGTGTCTTGCCGACGCCACTCGGTCCTGTAAGCGTGAGCAGGTGTGCATCGCTGCGACGCAGCAGAGCAAGGGCACGGGAGCGTTCCTGCTCACGACCAACCAGTCGGGTCGGAGGAAGCGGCAAACCAGGTGCGAGCAGGGCAGCAGGAGCGTCCACAGCAGCGGCAACATCTGGGTGAGCAGCGGCCTGCAGCAAGGCCTGCTGCTGTGCGGACAGAAACAACGCGCTGGACAATAATTCGAGCGTGGCATACCGTGGCGTGTGATTAATGCCACGCTCCAAATCGCTGATGGCACGCGCGGAAAGCCCGGCACGGGCCGCCAGGGCCTCCTGAGAGAGTCCCGCAGCCTGGCGATAGTGCTTGAGTAAAGTACGAAAACTGGTCTTCTCTGTCATCTTTGGCCGTGGGGATCTTGCTGCTCAGACTGCAACGCAATACCAACGCTGCTCACATCATAGCATAGACCGCCTCATGTGCGAAAGCTGTGGGGAAAATGTGCCTCTTCTTCGTGGTGCAAGGCAGAAGAGTCATGTATGCTTGCACCAGATTATATATCAAACCTCTGTTTACAGAGATGGCGCGGCTCTTTCGTTTCGCAAGAGCAGTTGCAGCTTGCTGCGAGAACACAGCACATATGAAAGGAGATCGGTCATGATCCTCGTCGTTGGAGCCACTGGCAACCTCGGTGGCGCAGTTACCCGGATGCTCCTGGCGCAAGGCCAGCCCATCCGCATCCTGGCCCGCTCGCAGTCAAACTACCAGCCACTTGCAGATGCAGGGGCGCAGGTCGTGCTGGGCGATCTCAAACAGCGCGGCTCACTCGACGCAGCTTGTCAGGGAGCCGACATCGTCATCACAACTGCGAACTCAGCCGCGCGTGGTGGGGTGGACACTGCGCAGACGGTGGATCTGGAAGGCAATCGCAATCTGATTGATGCCGCCAAAGCTGCCGGGATAAGGCAGTTCATCTTCGTGTCGGTGCTGGCCGCTGATCCAAACAGTCCCATCCCCTTGCTCCAAGCCAAAGGCAAAACCGAAGACTATTTGCGGGCCAGCGGCATACCCTACACCATTATCGCTCCCAACGGGTATATGGAAGTGGTGCTCGGCGGGGTCGTGGGTATGCCCGCAATGATGGGCCAACCGGTGACGATCGTGGGGGGAGGCCGCCGCAAGCACTCGTTTATCTCGGTTGGCGACGTGGCTGCGTTCATTCTCGCCGCGATCGGCAACCCAGCGGCGATCAATCAGAAGCTGCTCCTTGGGGGACCGGAACCTGTATCATTCCGGGATGCCGTAGCGGTCTACGAACGCGTGCTTGGTCACCGGATTCCGATCAACAGTGTGGCTCCCGGTGAGCCAGTTCCAGGCCTCCCGGAGATGATAGCCCAGTTGTTAGCAGGCCTTGATACCTATGATTCACCGATAGACATGACTGAGACCGCTCGCACCTTTGGGATCCCACTGACACCCCTGGAGGTGGTCGCGCGCCGGGCCGTTACAAGTATTAGATCGGTATGAGGCGACGACCAGACACAGAGAAAAGATGAGTTCCATACAACGAGAGTTTCCCATGTCAGAGGAACAGGTACAGGATGTGCAAACGCACTCGTCCCCCAAAGCGGTATTCGAGCGAATGATACAGGCAGCGAATCGGCACGATCTAGATGCTATGGTAGCGTATTTTGCCCCAGACTTTCGCAGTGAGCAGCCGCTTCACTCTGAGCGGGCCTTCACCGGGCCAGCAGGGGTGCGAAAAAACTGGAGCTTCTTTTTCACGACGGCTCCAGATCTGCAGGTAGAGATCCTGGGCGCGGTGGAAGAAGGAGACACCATATGGGCCGAATTGCACCTTCATGGGACGCAGACGGATGGGAAGAAGTTCATTCAGAGAGGAGTGATCCTCGAGGGCATTCAAGCTGACCAGATCATCTGGGCTCGGGTGTACATCGAGCCAGTACAGGAGCCACACGTAGATGAGACGACGATATGATCAGCATACCATATGGCGAAGCGAGGTGCTCATTCCACAGAGTGTACAGAGGCCACAGAGATGAAGTAATGAGACATCAACCTCTGTGCGCTCTGTGGCTAAAGTCTCGTTATAGTCTACCGTACCATCGCCTCGCTGCGCACGTCGACGCGCGGGTGGGGAATTTCGACCTGGAGCAGCAAGCCGCCGTTGGCCTGGTTCTGAAGGTGCAGGCGGCCTTCGAGCAGCGCCACACGCTCGCTAATGCCGAGCATGCCGTAATGCCCTACCCCGCCCAGGGCCGATAGATCGAAGCCATCCGGCAGGCCATGTCCATTGTCGGCGATCGAGATCATCAGCGTACGCGGCGAGGTGTGATGAAGCCGGATCTGCACCGCGGTGGCACGAGCATGCTTGCGCACGTTGCTCAGCCCCTCTTGAATGATCCGGAAAATCGACAGTTCGATCGCCTCGGGCAGGCGGCTTAGCCGCGTATCCAGATCGAGCGTCACCGCCACGCCGGCGCGCGCCGACCAGTCGCGCACATACGACTGAAGCGCCGCGCCCAGACCCAGGCTGTCGATGGTTGGCGGGCGCAGATTGCCGCAGATCCGCCGCACGTCGTCGACCAACGCGCGGATGCTCGTGCGCACCTCGGCGAGCTCGTCGGCCTGCGCCGACTGCTGGGCCTCTACCTCAACCTCTTCAAGCTGATAGTTGACGCTGAGCAGATCCTGGATCACCTGATCGTGCAGCTCGCGCGCCAGCGCTTTACGCTCCTGCTCGCGCTCGGTCAGCAGGCGGCGCTGGGCATCTTGCAGCGCGAGATTGGCGCGGTCGAGCGCCGAGACCTGCTCGGCCAGCTGGTCGATCAGCTGGCGGTTGAGCGAGTCCTGCGCCGCCAGGTTCTGCTCCAGCAGGGTCTGATGATGGCCAAGTTTCTCAGCTTGCTCGCGGGCGCGGTAGTAGCTGTCGAGCGCCCAGATGATTGGCGTCAGTTGCTGGCGATCGGTGGTGCCGACCAGCGCCGACACGACCTCTTCCCGGCCGGTTGTATCGGTGCGATAATCGGCGACGCGCCGCCCCTCGCGCAGCACCACAATCCGATCGACCACGGCAAACAGGTGATCGAGGTTGTTGCTGGCGAAGATCACCGCCGTGCCCTGCTGCTGCCATGTGCGGATCAGCTCGAGCAGCTTTTGTTGGAAAGCGTAGCTCAGCGGCATGGTCGGCTCGTCGACGACAATCAGGCGAGCCGGGCGCACCAGCGCGCGGGCGATCGCAATCATCTGGCGCTGCTCGCTCGAAAGATTGAACACATTTTCGCGCAGCGAGACGAAGTGGACATCCAACAGATCGAGGATCTCGGCGGCACGCTGCTCCATGCGCCGGCGGCTCGGCACCTTGAGCCAGCTGGAGGCCGAAGGCCAGCCGAGCTCGTCGCCCAGGAAGATATTCGTGGTGATGTCGAGCCGCTCTGCCAGCTCGGGCTGCTGGTGAATCACCGCGATGCCGACCGAGCGTGCCTTCACCGGCCAGCGCAGCCGCTGCCCATCGAAATACAGATCGCCTTCGGTCGCAACTTCGACGCCGGCCAGCAACATCGCCAGCACCGACTTGCCCGCGCCGCTGCGCCCGGCCAGGCCGACCACTTCGCCTGGTGCGACTTCAAAGCTCACCTGCCGCAGCACCGGCAGCGCGCCAAAGGTTTTCGATAGGTTGATGCAGCGGAGTAACGGTTCCATATCAGTCCCCAGTCGCCAGTCGCCAGTCGCCAGTAGCGGCTTATTGCATACCGCCGACTGCATACTGCTGACTATGGTGCCGGCAGTGGTTGGCTAAAATCATTGTTCTGCCAGGCGCGCGCCATCGCCTCGACATTCTTGCGGGTGACGATGTCCACGCCGGTGTCGATAAACGTCGAGTAGCGCTTGCCGGAGAGGATGTGGTCGTAGACCATCTGGATTGAGTCGTAGCCCCAGCGCCAGTACTTCTGTCCGATCAGCGCCTCCAGGTAGCCGTCCTGCAGGAGGTTCAGTTCGAGCGGCAAGGTGTCGAAGGCGACAGTCTTCACCCGGCCCTGCCGTGAGGCCGACTCCCAGAGCGGCATCGAGCCGCGGTCGGCGAACAGCGGCCACATGCCGGCGAAGAACCAGCCGCGCAAGTCTGGGTGGGCTTGCATGGTCTCCTCGACGCCCTGGACTCCGAGATTAGTGTCCTCGTTGCTGGCGAAGACGCGCACGATTTGCATGTCGGGGTAGGCCGCCAGGCGGCCATTGAAGCCGGCGACTCGCTGGTCCAGGTTCAGGCCGCCCGGCACGCCAGTAAGGATCGCGACCTTGCCGTGGGCGCCGATCGCGCGCGCCAGCAGGTCGGCCGCCTGCTGCCCCCCCCGATAATTGTCGATGCTCAGGAACGTAAAACGCTTGCTGTCGGGCGAATCGGAGTCCCAGGTCATCACCGGAATGCCGGCCTCCACAGCGCGGTTTATCGGGTCAATACAGGCAGTCGGGTCGTCGCATGAGACGGCGATACCGTCGACACCATGCCCGATGAGATCGTTGAGCACTCGCGCCTGCTCGACCGCATCGGCGGCGACCGGAGCGACGGCGAGCACCTCGACGGGGATCGGACCATGTTCCGTCAGCTCCTGAGCCTTCTGCAACGCGCCACGTTGGCCGAGATCAAATACCGGATTGCTCAACGACTTCTTGACCCAGGCGATCGTCAGCTTCTTGCGCGCGGCGGGGGCGGCGGGCGCCTGGCAGGCCGCCAGCATGCCGACTAGCAACAATAGGCTCAGTAAATATTCGAACGTTCGAACGTTTGAACCCTTCGACAGGCTCAGGGCAAGCTGTTTGAACGTTTGAACGCTGGTCGCTTGTCGCCTCATCGCCACACCCGCCGGCGCCGCCAGTGGTCAAGCAACATGACCAACAGAATCATCGCCCCGATCGTGACGACCTGCCAGTGAGATGGCACGCCTAGCAGCACCAACCCGTTGCGGACGGTCTGCATCAGCGCAGCGCCCAGCACGACACCCGTGACGGTGCCTTCGCCGCCGAACAGGCTGGCCCCGCCGATCACTGCGGCGGCGATGATGTCGAGCTCGTAGCCGGTCGCCGCCATTGGCATCGCGACACCCAGCTTGGCGGTCATCACCACGCCGCCGAGCGCCGCGAGCAGGCCGCTCAGCATGTAGACCAGTATCTTGAGCCGCGCCGCCGACACGCCAACCACCAGTAGCGCGCGCTCGTCGCTGCCGACGGTGTAGATGTAGCGCCCAAGTACCGTCTGGTGCAGCAGCAGGCTGACCAACACGGCCAGAAGCAGCATCCAGAGCACCGGCAGCGGGAGCGGCCAGGCGCCAAGCCCGAGGTTGCCTTGCCCGATGAACCGGAACGACGCTGGAAGATCGCGCACCGGCGCGCCGCTGCTCAGGCCGATGGTGATCCCGCGCGCGACGCTCAATGTCCCCAGCGTGACCATGAACGGCGGCAGCCGGAACCGGCCAACCAGGGCGCCGTTGATCAGCCCAACTGCGCCACCACTCAACACGCCCAGTGCGATCGCTAAGAGCAGCGGCATACCCTCTTGCAGCGCCAGCGCGCTCACGAGCCCCGCCAGGGCCATCGTCGAGCCAACCGACAGGTCGATTCCGCCGACGATCATCACCATACTTACGCCAAATGCGGCAATAGCGAACCACGAGACGTAGATTGCGACATTCAGCAGGTTCGTACCAGTGAAGAACGTCTGGGTGCCCAGGCTAAGCGCCGTGCCGACCAGCAGCAGGAGCAAGACCACGATCAACTCCTGGCGGCGAACGAGCGCACTCCAGCCGCGCCGCAGATGATACAGCGGGCGCGTGCGCTGGCCTTCCGGGGCCAGGATGACCGCCTTCTCCATTGTGGCGCTCCCGCAGTGGTGCAGGTTCGGGGGCGCCGCCCCCGGACCCATGCTACACTATAAAGTTCACAAAAACCTGCCTAACGCCCGGTCGCCTCGCGCTGACTTCGCGCCAGGGCGTCGATCGTGACGGCGGTGAGCAGTACTGCGCCGGTGATCATGTATTTGATTGGCGAGGCCAGCGCCAGCAGGTCCATACCGTTCGAGATCGAGCCGATCACCAGCGCGCCGAGCAGGGCCGCCCAGACCGAGCCGCGCCCGCCGAACAGACTGGTGCCGCCGATCACCGCCGCGGCGATCGTGTCGAGCAGCAGCTCGCCGCTGCCCGAGGACTGGTTCACCGCCAGCAGACGAGAGGCGGCCAAGATGCCACCGGTCGCGGCCAGGGTCGTCGCCAGCGCAAAGACGCCGACACGGATGTTGCCGACGCCAATGCTGGCGCGGCGGGCCGCCTCGGCGTTGCCGCCGACCGCGTAGACGTGCCGCCCCCAGGTCGTGCGGCGGGTAATGTAGTCAAACAGGATGATCAGGCCGAGGAAGATGATCGCGGCGGAGGGCAGGCCGCGGTCGGCGTTCACAATCCAGATCGACCCCAGCACACCGATCGCGATCAGAACGATGCGGGCCACGAGTGCCTGCATGCCCGGCACGGTCAGCCCGGCCGCCTGGCGGCGCTGGCGGCGGCGCACGATGCTGGCCGAGAACAGCACCACAAACAGGATGCCGATCGCCCAGCCCACCGCGTCGGGCAGGAATGTCCCCGCGATGCCCAGGATGAACTTATCGCGTAGGTTGACCGTGCCGGTGTTGCCCAGCACGTACAGCAGCGCGCCAGTCCAGCCGATTTGGCCGGCCAGCGTCACGATGAATGATGGCACGCGCAGCCTCGCGATCCACCAGCCTTGCAAGAGCCCGATTGCACAGCCAGTCACAAGGCCGGCCAGCACCGCTAGCGGCGCGGGAACGCCGGCCTTGACATTCAGCACCGCCATGACCGCCGCCGCTAGGCCGCTCACCGCGCCGAGCGACAGATCCACCTCGCCCAGCAGCAGCACTAGTACGACGCCGATCGCAATCGTACCCATCGCCGCGATCTGGAGCATCAGGTTGGTCAGATTCCGCGGCGTGAGGAACAATGGGTTGGCGATCTGGAAGACCACCCAGATGATCACGAGACCCAGAATCACCGGCAGTGCCCCTAGATCCGCCTGCCGCAGCCGTCGGAGCAACTCGCCGAGCAGCCCAGTGGACTGCTCTTGGATCAATCGAGGGTCGTTGGCCATCGTACTCATGGCTTACCTCTCCACTGTCGTGTCCGCTGACGGTTTCCACGCCCCCGTCATCGCAGCGATAATCTGCTCGCGGGAGAGCTCACCGATCGGGAAGGTGCCGACGTAGCGGCCGAGCCGCAGCACCGTGATGCGATCGGCCACCTCGAACACGTCGGCCATGTTGTGGCTGATCACCACCACCGCCAGGCCCTGGTCGCGCAGGCGCTTGATCAGGTCGAGCACCTGGCGAGTCTGCGCCACACCGAGCGCGGCGGTCGGCTCGTCGAGTATCACAAGCTTGGAGTTCCACATCACCGCGCGGGCGATCGCCACCGACTGGCGCTGCCCGCCCGAGAGCGAGGCGATCAGCGTGCGCACGCTTGGGATGGAGACCGACAGACTGCGCAGCACCTCGATCGCGCGCTTCTCCATATCGACCTCATCCAGCGGCTCGCCGATCGTGGCGACGTAGCGGTTGGTCTGCTCGCGGCCCAGGAACAGGTTGGCGACCACATCCAGATTATCGCACAGCGCCAGATCCTGGTAGACGGTTTGGATCCCCAGGTGGGCGGGGTCGCGCGGGTGCCGGAAAGTGACAGGGTGACCTTCGAATTCGATCTCGCCGGCGTCGATCTGATAAATACCGGCGATGCTCTTGATCAAAGTCGACTTGCCCGCGCCATTATCGCCGACCAGGCCAACGACCTCGCCAGGGTAGACGTCGAAGTCGACGTCGGCGAGCGCCTGGACGGCCCCGAAGCGCTTGCTGATGCCGCGCATCTTAAGCACGGGGATGCGGGTCATCTCCTGAAGCGGCGCGCGCGTGGTGGTCGCTGTGGTCATGGCTACCTCCGTTGGTATTCATGCGGCGCATCGCGTATTACGTATTGTGGCGCGCCTTTCCACAATACGCAATACGCGCTATATTACCACGGATTACTTGATACCGGCCGCCGCGCATGCGCTGGCGTACTCGCTCGTGCAGACGTCGGCAGCCTTCCAGAAGCCGTCGGCGATGATCGTATCCTTGATGTTGTCCTTGGTGACGGCCACCGGGGTCAGCAGGATCGACGGCACGTCGATCTTGCCGTTCGCCACCTTGCCGTTGACTTTGCTCGCATCTGGCTGTTTACCCTGAAGCAGGGCATAGGCGAGTTCGGCGGCGGCCTCGGCCTCGGGCTTGATCGCCTTGTAGACGGTCATGTACTGCTCGCCCGCCAGGATGCGCTGGATCGCCGCCAGCTCGGCGTCCTGCCCGGTCACGGGTGGTAAGGGGGTCACGCCCGCCGCCTTCATCGCCGCGATCGCCCCGCCGCCGGTCCCGTCGTTGGCCGCGTACACCCCATCGACCTTATTGCCCAGCGCCGTCAAGGCCTGGGTCATCTCGTCCTGGGCCTTGTCCGGGCTCCAGTCCGGCGTGTCGTACTCCTTGGCGATCGTCACCTTGCCGTCCAGCACGCTGTGCGCGCCCTTCTTGAACAAGGTGGCGTTGTTGTCGGTCGGGCTGCCGTTGATCATCACGATCGACGGATTAGTCTTGCCGGAGAGCGCCTTAAGCAGGCTCTCGCCCTGCAGCTTGCCGACCTGCTCGTTGTCGAACGAGATATAGTACGACACCCCGTCCGAGCCCTTGATCAGGCGGTCGTACGAGATCACCGGGATGTTCTTGGCCTTGGCCTGGTCGGCGATCACCGCCGCACTATCCGAATCGACCGGGTCGAGCACCAGCACCTTGGCGCCGTTGGTGATCGCTGCCTCGGCCTGCTGCTGCTGCGCCGCAGCGTCCTGGTTCGCGTTACTATAGATCAGGTCGCTGTCGACGTTGAAGCCCAGCTCCTTCAGCTTGTTCTTGAAATTAGGGAGGTCCTGGGACTCGTAGCGTGCCGTCTTCGTCTCCGGCAGCAGGATCGCAATCTTGCCGCCGGCTGCGCCGCCACCAGTCGGCGCCGCGGTCGCCTCGGGGGCCGCCGTGGCAGCAGCCGGCGCCGCGGTCGCCTCGGGGGCCGCCGTGGCAGCAGCCGGTGCAGGTGCAGCGGTGGCCGCGCCGCCGCCAGCCGGCGCAGCAGTGGGGGTCTGGGTCGCCGCGCCGCCGCATGCCGTCAGGATCAAGCTGAGGAGCAGCAGCAGGGCGGTCAGCAAGAAGTGTTTGTGTCGCATAAATTCTGTCCTCCTAAACTACCAAGTGGTCCCGAAGATCAATAGATAGGCCCTTCGGCCGAAGAGAATGAATTGCGATGGCACCTCCTTTCACCAGCTGCCCTCACCGGCGACAACACAACCGTACGCTCGCCCAACCGGTACTTGCTGTGCGGGAAGAGCAGCGCGCCGAACACGGCCGCGAGACACGAGCGTCGTACACCGGACATGAGACTATGAATTGATTAAATTCGCTTAAAGATTAGATGTAGTGTAGATGAGGCGGCGATGGAGATGCTACCCCCGAACACCCCCATTTTATTGCTGAAAATCCCCTATGCACAATGGGGGAAATCCCCTAAGCCATGATAGGGCCGATCGTTGCCAGGCGCAGGCCATGGCGCTGCTGGCCGAGGCGCTGGCGCTGTTTCGCGAGCTTGGCGACCAGCGGGGCATCAGAGACGCTACGGCGCACGGGGCAGGCCACTCAAGATGCAGGCGACACTTGAGGGCCTTCCTCAACTAACCAGGTCGTCGAGCAGCTCGCGCAGCGCCGCGGCGTCGATATCCTTCTTGTCGAGGAATGCGACTGCGCCGGCCGCGAGGCCTTGGCGGTGGAACTCGCGGTCGGGGTAGGCGCTAATCAAGATCATGCGTGTCGAAGGCGACAGCGCCTTGATCTGGCGGGCGGCCTCGATCCCATGCTCGTCGCCCAACACGACATCGATAAACGCTAGCTGCGGGTGAGTATCGGTCACCAACTGCAAGGCGAGTTGGGTGTTTTCGGCCTCGAAGATCGCGGCCTTCGGGCACGTCTTACCGAGCAGACGCCGCATCTGAGTACGATAGCGCAAGTTATCATCGACGATCAAAATCGCGATTCGCTGCGATAGTGCCGAATCGACGCCAATCGCCGGAGCGCCGCTGGTGCTCTCGGTAAGCGCCAGCAACTCGGGATGCTGCATGAGATAGTTGACCGCTTCCAGGCGGCTCTGTACATTGAGCTGTCGATACAGCCGGGTCAGGTGGTTTTCGACCGTCTTGACGCTCAGGCCGGTGCGCCGGGCGATCGCCTGGTTGTCGAGCCCTTCTTTGAGGCAGCGTAGAATGTCGCGCTGGCGCGCCGTCAACGCGAGCGCGGTTGAGGCCGCCTCGCGGTAGCGCACCAGCTTATCGACCAACGGGCTACAGACCCATCGCTCGCCGGCCAGCACCCGCTGGACCGCCAGCCGGAGATCGCTCAGCGGTTGATCCTTCAGATGATACCCGTTCACACCCACGCCGAGCAGCCCTTGCACATACACATCGTCGTCGTAGGCGCTGACAACCAGAATTTTCATTGCCGGGTAGTCGGCGCGAATCTGGCCGATCGTGCTAATCGGCTCGAAATCGGGCATTGTCACGTCGGTCACCAGCACATCAGGCTGAGTGCGCGCCAGCGTGGCAATCAGGGCATGGCCGTCGCCAATTTCGCCGACGATCTCAATATTGGGCAGCTCGCGCAGCGCATTCGCGATGCCGGCCCGCACAACCGCATGATCGTCGGCGAGCACTAATCGAGCAGTCGAAGTAGTCACATGATTATTCCTTATGTCAAACGCCTAATTGAATGATCGTCTTTGCTTGTTATACTCGATCGCTCGCCACGTTGCAATGCCGCCCGATAGGGGATTTCCCCCTATTATTTAGCGGCGTATTAGCGGCAAATAGTAGCGGCGATTCTGGAGTGGGGCCGGGATCTGAAGCAGATTGTGGCCATAGACGTCGCTGGCGGCCGGGGTAGCGCTGGGGTGCCCATCATTATCGTAGCTGGCCGTCACGACAATCCCGGTGTTGGAACTGAGGGTTTGTTTGGTCGAGCTTGGGTTGTTGAAAAACGGATGACCGCTGCTGCTCAAAAAGAGCGTCCCTTTGGTGGTGGGATCGAAGCGCAGGTTGTCGAGACTGCTCTGCTTATAGTAGATCGCGCCCCCGCTTTCGTCAGCTGAAAAGACATACACCTGCCGATTGCTGCCGTCGATCAGCAGCAGCGGCCGCGTTTGATTTTGGGCGCCATTGCTCACCGTCACACTGCGCCAGGAGATGCCGCCGCTCGACTGCCGCCGGCCCGCCAGGACGACGATCTGCGGCTGGTCGGGGGCATTGAGCGACGTCTTTGCCACCGCGAAAACATTGCCCGCCGAATCGCCCTCGAACACTTTCAGATTGATGTGATCGTCGGCGAGGTTGGTCCGGCGCGCCACGACGCTACCGCTCCAACTGTTATCGGCCGCGCCGTCGATGTGATAGGCGAAGTAGAAAGCTCCATCGATCTGGTTGCTCCACAGCACGCCGATCGCGTTGCCATAGGCCACCAGCGTCGAAATGTCGTCGGGCACGACGGTCGGGTTGGCGCCTGATGCGCTGAGCGGAAATGGCGTGCCCCAGATCGAATCGGCCAAACGACTGCGATTGATATACACAGCGTTATTGTGTGTGTATGTTACCCAGAGCGTGCCGGTGGTATCCTTCGCAATCACGATTGTCTCCGCGCCGCCACTGCGCACCGTCACGGGAAAGCCCGGATCGAGCACATAGATGCCGGCGGCGTAGCTATAGCGGTACAGCCGGGCATCAAGATTGGCGCCGGTCGAAACCAGGCCGCCGCCCGAGACGACATACAGATGCACGCCATCCCACAGGCAGTCGGCTTTGGTCTGCGGGCGCGGGTCGAGCGCCACGCCGGTATCGACCCAGCGCTGCGCGGCGCGGTCGAGCGCATAGATATGGTGCGCGCCCGCCGCCGGGCTAAATAGCTCGGCCCACCAGCGGCCGTCGTTGAACCACAATTTACTCTGGGGTTTCTCGCCAGTCGGCGTCAGGATGGCATCTGGACCGCTGCCGCCGGAAGGTCGATAAAAAAAAGAGAAGTCGACATAGCCGACATCGCCGGCCGCCTGCGTGGGAGATGGCTGAGTAGCATCTGCCGCTACAACGATGATCAGGCAGATGCTGAGGTATGCAAGAAGGACCTGCCGCCTTAAAAACATCCCAATCTCATAGTGCGTAGTGTGTATCGTATGCGACAATCTACGCACTACACACTACAATCGCGACCGACATAGTTTATGTTTCGAAAGTCCCTAGATGCCGCCGCATCACTGGTAGCCAAGCTCGCCGAGCACATCGTCCCAGGTTTGCTCGCCAATCACCCGCATGGCTAGTGCGCCGTCGCGCTCCTCGACGATCAGCTTGGGCGCCTCGGGGGCCAGGCAGTGATGCGCGCCGCCTTCGCCCGATAGCATGGCCTGGTAGGCGCCGGTGCCGAAAAACGCGATCAGCAGCCCTGCTGAGTCCGTGGTCTGTGGTCGGTTGTCCGTTACAACTGACGACCGACCACGGACCACGGACTCGCCGAGCAGCGGCATGATCAGCTGTGGCTGGCCCTCGCGCGGGTAGAAATCATCCGAGTCGCATGTGCGCCGGCCGCCCAGCGCCACCGCGCCGACAGGGGCCTCAAGGTGGTTGACCGGCAGTGTGATAAAGTGCTGGCCTTCGACGATCAGAATGTCGGGCAGCGCGACCATGATGCTGCCATTCAGCAGATACCACAGCGGCTTACCGGGATGGCCAGGCTTGGTCTTGCCAACCTGAAAGATATGCACTGAATGATCGGCGACGCTATAGCGCCCGAACTCGCCAACCAGGTGCGGGTGCGCCACCCCGCGCTCATCGCACCATGCCCCGACCGCGCGCTGCAGCCGCTCGGCAAACGCCGCGTAATCGAACTCGAAATCGAGATCGTAGGCGCAGGTCGGCATTCCGCCGCCGAAGTTGAAGTACGCAAGCGTGGGCGCTAGCTCGCGCAGCCGCGCGTAGCCAGCGAGGGACTCCAGCACCTCGCCGATCCAGAACGACTGATTTTCGAGCTGGCTGCCAACCATCGCGTGATACACAATGATCTGATGTGGCGTTTGCGCCACTCGCCCCGCCAGCGCCGCCAGCTCGTCGGGCGTCATACCAAAGCGGTCGTAGCCATAGGTCGTGCCTTCGGCCAGATCGCCAGGATCTTTACGCTCGCGCACGCCCAGGAGCAGCGGCTCGGAGCAGCCGGCCAGCGCCTCGAATTCATCCGGGTCGTCGAGGATCGGCACGATGTTGGCGTAGCCGGCCTGGCGCAGATCTAGAATCGCGTCGATATACGCTTGCTCTTTCGAGCCATTGCAAAAGATGAAACGCTCTGGCGGGAGCACACCACCCTGCCAAAGCCGCTGGGCGATCCGCACATCGAAGGCCGACGAGGTCTCGTAGTTTGCGCCCGCCGAAATCGCCGTCCGTACGACCTCTTCGGCGAAATTCGCCTTGGTGGCATAGGCATACACGAATCCACCGCGATAGCCGGCGCGCGAGCGCGCCGCCGCGAATGTCGCCTGCATCGCATGGATGCGCCGGGTAATCAGCGGGCAAAACGATACCTCCAGCGGCGCGCCATACTGTTCGGCCAGCGCCAGCAGATCGAGCGCGCCGGCAAAGATCACCCGGCCGTCGCGAATGCCGATAAAATCGTTCAGTTGGCCGTCTGGCGCAAGCCAACGACGCAGATGTTCAAGATATGATGGCATGCGCGGTACTATACCATCTTGAGGGCAAATTCACCAGCCCCAGTAATTATTCACTATCGGGGTTATGGGACGCGGACGAACGCGGAAATGAGCTAGTTGTCCGCACCAGCGCAGGCTATTAAGAAAGAGCAGGCCATTTCTGCCTGCTCTTTCTTGGCCGATTGACAATCGTATTCCCTGCTCTTGGACAGGGCCCAGAGCATGGGTTGGCTGATTGTTAGGGGAGCGGTGGGTTAGCGTTCTGCACCAGTTCGAGCGCCATGTCGGGGAACCACTGCCCGGCGGGCGGGTCCTGCGTGCCACGCACGGGATCAAGCGGTCCGCTCGTCCAACGATAGCACTGGCCGTCCGATTCGCCGGGAATCTTCACCCACAGGTAGGCATCGACCAGCAGCAGCCCGGTGTTGGCGGTTGGCCGCTCGCCCAGGCCGCGATCGGGTGGGTTGCACCAATCCTGCGGGTCGCCCGCCGGATGGGCGGGTGGGTTCCATGGCCCCTGGCCGTTGCGGCTCGTGTCGATGACGAAGTGAGTCGTGGGCTGAGTGGCGCCCAACATGTTCGCGTAGCGCAAGTTGATCCCCGATGTGTTGAGGGAAGCAACGTCCGTGGTGTCGCTCCACTCACCGTACGGGCTCAACGCTACCCCAGTCCATTCGCCGAGGAGCTGTGCGATCTTCGCAGGAAGAGGGCCACCGTTCCAGTACTGGTTCGGACACGCGGAGAAATCGCCGGGCGCGACCGTGGTGGCGTAGGCGATGCAGCTCGAGATCCAGGTTCCGTACTGGACCGAGTTGGTCGTGAACTGGTAGTTCGAGACGTTCTGAAAGAAGCCCTGGACATCCTGAACTCCGCCAGCGACTAAGCGCTTAGCTATGTCGCCAACCGCGTGCCAGGCGCTGTGGCCGGCGTCGAGATAAATGGCCGCGTTGGGGTCGCGCAGCAGCGCATGGGCCGCATAGTTGATCAGGCCGACTCGGCCGTACGTGTCGGGTTGCCCGCAATCGGTCGGCATCAGGGCAAGGCCATCGGGTTCGAGGATGACGACCGCCTTCTGGGTACCCAGTCCTGCGGCGAAACCGTCGATCCATGCCTTGTAGGCATCGCCCGTGGCAGCGCCGCCTGCCGAGTACTGCGAGCAGTCGCGGCCAGGAACGTAGTAGGCAACTACGACGGGAACAGTACCCTTGTCGGCGGCGCGCTGGACGGTGTTCGCAACGTCCTGCTCGACGCTCTTCGGAGTGCCGCTGGTGAACCAGACTGCCTGCGGAACCTCGATCATCTGTCTGATGAGGTTGGCATCAGCCTTATCGCCGCTGGAAGTGAGGTCAGCAATCTGTTCAATCGCACCGTGGTTCGGCTTGGCGACGTAGAACTGGGTGTTGGGGTCGAGGCTGCGGCTATCACCGGTCGTCGACCCTGCCGAAGCGAGCACCGGCGCGGCTAGGATGAGCGCCGTCAGAAGTATGCTAACAACCAGCCGGTGTCTCAGCTTGCTTTGGTTTACCATTTCCTTCGCCTTTCGTCTGTTCGTCCTCCTGCGGGCGGACGCTGCCTGCAAGCGGCTCAGTTCACGCTCCGTCGCACGATGGCCTTCGCGTGGCATGTCGAGGCCATAGAAATCAGGTGGCGTGGCCCTGGCCGCCAACGCCGATGTTACTTATGCGCCATCTTAACGCACGGTGGGCGTCCAGTCAATCTGTTTTCTCCGCGGTCATAAACGTTCGGCACTGTGTATGATTGCATGCCGCCCAACGGCCTGCACTTCAGCCGCCGAAGCGCGCTGTATATGAAGTGCAATAAGGCAACGATGCCGCGCGCCGAAGGCGGTCGCTCGCATACGCGTGTTAGCCCGCCCCTGGCGTGTCGCTCAGCACATTCCCGAGCACTTGGAGTAAGCTATAGGGTACAGGAGGCTCCCAGCGGCGATTGGCCCAAGTGGTCGTGACCTCCGGGTGCTCGGCGAACATCGCAATCTGATCCACCTCGGGGCAGTGCTGGGCGACGAGTGCCACTGTTTCATGGACCAATTCCAACATCTGCCGCATGCCCGCCGCCGGGGGCTCGCGGAACACCTGCTTCAAGCGTGCGGCGAGGTTGGAGGGCGCCAGCCTGAAGCGAGCGATCAGCGCATCCATCCATTTGTGTTCGGCTGACGGGTAATAACAGCGATTGAGGCCAGCGAGCATTTTCAGGATGCTCTGTTGCATCCAAATCACATGCTGGTACAACACCAACTGATCGTCGCGTTCGACATAGGCGCGCGGAATGAACCACGGGCCACACCAGAGGTTCTCTTGGATCATCTTGATCGCTAAGCGATCGGGATACTCCTTAGCACGCGCCTGCCACTGGGCGAGGAGGGCGCCGCCGTAGAGCGGGATGCCGTCTTGGAGAGCGGCAATGAAGATCTGTTTCGGTAGCGTCGTATCAAACTGCTCCAAGACATCGTGGAAACAGCGTTCTAGGCAGGCAACCGTCACATGCTTGGTATCAACCATCACCAAGCCAGTCAGCATGTGGCTGTTGATCTCCACAACACTGAGGCCATAATGTTCATTAACCACCCATTCGGGATCGGTGGTGTAGCTGGTCAGCGACCAGAGATCGCCCCCGATCTGCTCGATGATGGCAGTGCGGTCCACATCTGTGGGTGGGGTAGCCCAGAACACGCCAATTTCGAGATCCGAGTAGTGATCGGCATAGCCACGTGCGACCGAGCCGCTTACCATCACAGCTTGCACGTTCGGATTCCTATGATACACGGCTGCAATCCGGTGCGCGACGGCAAGTCCACCTTGACTAACCTGATTCATCGGGTACTCTCCAGCACACAGGTCGCGGTTGGAGCTTAGCGGTTGGAGCTTAATTGTAGCACAGGACGGGCTGGATCGATGGGAAGGATTCGATCGGGCGGGCTGATGTCTGCGGGATAAATCCGCATCGGCGGCATACCACAGTGGCGCGTGTGCCAAGGCGCACGTCGAGCGACCTTAGCGCGGCCTGGGGCGCCGGCGGGGGCATGCAGGCTCGAACGTTGAACCTCCCGACGGTGTCGGTAACCTCGACGCAACGACATGGGACTGTCGTATAATAGCCTTGTGACAACACTCTGTAGGAGGGCCCTCATGGCAATCTATCGGCTTGAGCCCACGCGTGACACACTGCACGGGCATTTCTCTCGCGATCTCACCCCGCTGTTGACGATTGCGCCGGGTGATAGCATCCACTATCGCACGCTCGATGCCGGCTGGCACCTATTCGACCAGAGGCATCCCTTTGAACAAGCACCCTCTTTTCCCTCGGCGATGGCCACGCCGTCCAAGGGGATGGTAAAGCGGCGAGCCCCGCGCTGGAATATCCGATGGAAGACATTGCCACACGACGAGAAGGATGGTGGAAGATGAACACAACCTCATTAGGTCGAAGCGATCTGCAAGTCCCGCGGCTTGGAGTCGGCGCGATGACCTGGGGCGATCCATCGGGGCTGGCGCGATGGACGCCGGCCACACTGGCCTATGGCGGCGCACACGGGTTCGACGAGGAACAACGCGCGCTGGAGGCGAGCCTCGCTGCGGGGGTGACATTGTTCGACACGGCCGAAATCTATAGCGGCGGCGCCTCCGAGCGGCGGCTGGGCGAGTTGACGCGCGGCAAGGCGGTCGTGCTCGCCACCAAGTTCCCGCCCAGCCTGTTTTCGCGCGCCGACAGCCTGCCGAGCGCGCTTGACGCCAGCCTTGCACGCCTGGGGCGGAGCTGGGTGGATCTGTACCAGCATCACTTCCCCTTCAGTTGGATACCGATCCCCAAGCTGATGGAGCTCATGGCCGACGCGGTCGAGGCCGGAAAGGTCAAGGCGGTCGGGGTGAGTAACTATTCGGCCGATCAGATGCGCACGGCGCACGCGGCGCTCGCCCAGCGCGGTATTCCCCTCGCATCGAATCAGGTCGAGTATTCGCTGCTGCATCGACAACCGGAGGTGAACGGCGTACTTGACGCGTGCCGGGAGCTGGGCGTCACGTTGATCGCCTACCAACCGCTGGCGAGCGGTGCGCTCACCGGCAAGTATGCGGCGGGGGCCAGGCCCACCGGGCTGCGACGGTTTTTGCCATCTTTCCGCGGGAAAGGTCTGGCCGCGCTGGGGCCGGTCGTGAACCTGTTGCGTGAGATTGGCGAGCGCTATGCCAAGAGTCCGGCGCAGGTTGCGTTACGCTGGCTGATTGAGAACGAGCAGGTCCTGCCAATCCCGGGCGCGAAGAATGGCAAGCAGGCCGCCGACAATGCCGGAGCGCTCTCGTTTTCCTTAACACCGGCGGAGATTGAGGCGCTCAATCAGATGACGCTGGCCTGGCGGGCCTAGTCGCCGTCAAGTATTCGGCAACTATCCGCGAATGATGCTAATCTACACGAATAGATGCGGGTCCACATCATCTGCATCGCTTGACAATCGCCCGCGTCGCTGCTATAACACTGTTTGCTGCGACGCCGATCCACACTCCATCCGTCCATCAATTCCACCATTCTGCCCGGCCAGCGTTCTGGAGATTCATCTATGAGCATCGACGCATTCCTCAGCGAGACCCGCCAGCGCGCATTGGATGTGCTCTGGCGCTGCGTGACCCAACACGGCTTTCGCGCATCGGGCCTAGCCGCCGGGTATCCGCAGATCTGGGCGCGCGATAATGGGCTGATCTTACTTGGCGCAGTCGCCACCGGCGAGCCCGAGCTGATTACCACCGGCCGCCGGGCGTTGGAGACCATGAGCAAGTACCAATCCGCACGCGGCCTGATTCAGTTGAATATCAACCCCGACACCGGCTACATCAGCACGGAAAATGCCGGCGCGGTCGACTCCAATCTCTGGTATATCGTCGGGCACTATCTGTACTTCAAAACCAGCGGCGACACCGCATTCTTACAGTGCCACTGGGCCTGTATCGACCGCGCGATGGCATGGCTGGAATACCAGGATATGAATGAGTGCGGTCTGCTGGAGATCCCCGAGGCCGGCGATTGGATGGATCTGCTGGCCGTGCGCTACAATACTCTCTACGACAACACGCTCTACTACGCGGCGGCGCTGGCACACCAGGAGCTACGGCGCGCCTTGTCCCCCAATACAGTCGCCCATCAGCTCGTGGTCGACGCCGCTGGCATTCACGAGCGGATCAATCTGCTGATGTGGATCGACCGCTGCTGGGTCGCCGAGCACTTTGCGACGCATCTTGAGCGTCTCAAATTATTCCGCTTGGAATGGTTTATGCTCTACCACAACATCGCCACGATCTCGAGCCGCCCGTACTATCTGCCCTGGGTCGCATTTCGTGAATATGGCGATTGGTGCGATAGCCTGGGGAATCTGCTGGCGATTCTCACTGGCGTGGCCGATGGGCACCGCGCCGAACATATTCTGCGCTTCATGCACCAGGTTGGCATGCACGAGCCCTACCCAACCAAGGCGATTCACCCGCCGATCTATCCTGGTGAAAGCAATTGGCGCGAATATTATCGCAGCCGCAACTTGAATATTCCGCATCAGTATCATAACGGCGGCATCTGGCCCATGATCGGCGGATTCCATGTCGCCGCGCTGGTGGCGCACAAATGGTACAGCGAAGCCGAGCGACTCTTATACAGCCTGGCACGCGCGAACCAGCAGGGGCTCAACGGCGAGTGGGAGTTCAACGAATGGATGCACGGCGGCAGTGGCCACCCAATGGGCTACGCACAGCAAGCCTGGTCGGCGGCAATGTATCTCTACGCCGATCACGTGCTGCGAACCGGTAAGCTGCCACTCTTCGACAATCTGCTGGCGGCCAAGCCCGAGTCGGCAATCGCCACCGAAGTGAATGACATGATTGTGCGCGCCGGCGGCGGCCCGGTATGAAGTATCGGCAAACCTGTTTTTGAAGGTGGAGGATAGAGGATAGAGGTTAGAAGATGGCCAATTGTAGCGCGCTGCATCGCGATTTTCCATCTTCTATCTTCTATCCTCAAAACTGTGGTTTAGCGTTATCGAGGAAGATTCTAGACAAGGAGGATCTCCATGCACAAGCACCGATTTGCACAGATGATTGCGCTGCTTGTGATCGCAGTGATGGTGCTGGCCGCATGCGGCGGCGCTACCACGCCAACCGGCGGCGCGGCGACGAGCGCGCCGGCTGCCGGTGGAGCCGCGGCGACGAGTGCGCCAGCGGCCGGCACGCAGCCCACGGCGGCGGCCGCCACAGGCCAACAGGTTACGATCACTTGGGGCTTCTGGGGTGAGCCATCAGAGAAGGCCACCCACGAGAAAGTCGCGGCCGAGTTCATGAAGACACATCCGAACATTAAGATTGAGATCTGGCACCAGCCCTGGGCCGACTATTTCACCAAGCTCAAGACGCTCTGGGCCAGTGGCGACACGAAGACCATCCCCGACGTCGTATTCCTGTTTCCTGTTCCCGACTACGCCGCAACCGGCGTGCTGGAGGATCTTGACCCCTACATCCAGAAGAGCAACTACGACTTGAAGGACTACTGGCCCGCGCTGCTTGAGTCGGGCAAGTACCAGGATAAGGTCTACGGCCTGCCGCGCGACATCGGCCTAGAGGTGCTCTATTACAACAAAGCGATCTTCGACGAGGCCAAAGTGCCCTACCCAACCGATCAATGGACCTGGGACGACCTGCTGGACGCCGCGAAGAAGCTAACCGTTGTGGAGGGCAACGGCCGCGTCAAGCGCTACGCGCTGGGCATGGAAGGCGGCAAGTGGTCGTTGTGGGTCAATCAGAACAAGGGCAGCATCCTGGACGATATGCGCAACCCGTCGAAGTGTACGCTGACCGATCCGAAGGCGCTGGATGCAATCAAGTTCTTCTCGGACATGATGAACAACAACTACGCCATGCGCGACGCGGCTCTAAGCCAGGCCGGCGGCGACGCGTCAGTCTTCCAGAGCGGCCAGGTCGCCATGATTATCCAGAATGCCAGCCGTGTGTCGGCCCTCAACCAGGCCAACATGAACTATGACGTGGCGCCAGTACCGATCCCCAAGGGCGGCCAGCGCTCGGCCAGCGCCGGCGGCGCCGCTTGGACGATGTCTGCCAAGAGTGACAACAAGGATGCCGCCTGGGAGTTCATCCAGTGGCTCCAGAGCACCGACGGTGGCCAGCGGCTATACACCCAGGCCGGAGAAATCTTCCCGGCGCTGCAGTCCACCGCCAAGTCCGACGCGTTCCTGAAGGCCGGCCAGCCACCGGCGAATCGCCAGGCGTTCCTGACCGAGGGCGAGAACTCGCGGGTCGGCCGCTTCGGCTACTTCCCCAACTGGAACGACCTGGACGGCACGATTATCGAGCCGGGCCTCGGTAAGGTCTGGGCCGGCGAGCAAAGCCCGCAGGACGCGGTGACGGCGATCTGCACGCAGGTCGACGCATTCCTCAAGGACAAGGGGTATCCGAAGCAGTGATGAGGATAGAAGATAGAGGATAGAAGATGGAGGATGGAGGATGGCACCATTCTCTATCCTCTATCCTCCATCCTCTATTCTCTATCTTCGCTTCTTGTCACCTGGTCAGGAGCTACCATGGCGACTCACGCTGAGCGACAACCAGCAACCGTAATACGGCGGCGCGGCGGCTGGCGGCCAGGCCGGCAGAACGAAGCCTACCTGTTTTTGCTGCCAAGCTTCCTCGGCTTCTTGATCTTCATCGTCGGGCCGGTGATCGCCTCGTTAGCGCTGAGCTTCATGGACTGGAACCTGCTGAACCCGCCGCGCTTCGTCGGCATCGCCAACTACGTCGCGCTCTTCCGGCGCGACCCGGTGTTCGGCACGGCGTTCTGGAACACGATCTTCTACACCGTGACAATCGTGCCGCTCCAGCTCGCGGCCGGCCTGGCGGTCGCGCTCGCGCTGAACACCGGCCTGCGCGGCCTCAGGATCTACCGGCTGATCTATTTCATGCCGGTGGTCAGCAGCGTCGTGGCGGTGGCGCTGGTGTTCCAATGGATGTTCAATCGCGACTATGGCATCATCAGTGCGGTGTTCTGGTGGCTGGGCGACACGACCGGTCTGCCGATTGCGCCGCCCGACTGGCTGAACAGCAGCTTCTGGATCAAGCCCGCGATCGTACTCCTGACCGTCTGGAAGAATATGGGCTTCACCATGGTGATCTATCTGGCCGGACTGCAGGCCGTGCCCGAGGAATTATACGACGCCGCCAAGGTCGACGGCGCGGGCGCTTGGGCGCGTTTCCGCAATATCACCCTGCCGCTGATCAGCCCGACGACCTTCTTCCTGCTGGTTATTCAGATGATCGGCGCATTCCAGCTGTTCAGCGAGCCGTTCGTGATGACGCGCGGCCAGGGCGGGCCGGCCAACTCGGCCACCTCGATCGTCTTCTACATCTATCAGACGGCCTTCACCTACAGCAAGATGGGCAGCGCGTCGGCGATCGCCTGGGTGCTATTCGCGTTTATCTTCGCCGCGACGCTTATCCAGAACTACCTGCAGAGGCGCTGGGTACACTATGAAGCAGGGGAAACCTAGCGATGGCGACCGATCTGTTTGCCGAACGTCCGCGGCGCCGCATCCGATCGCGATCGGGCGCTCTGGCGCTACACGCCTTCCTGCTCGCCGGCAGCGTGGTGATGCTGCTGCCGTTTGCTTGGATGCTCAGCACCTCGCTCAAGACGCCGCCCGAGACCTTCGCCTACCCGCCGATCTGGATCCCGAAGACGATCGCCTGGGACAATTACTCTAAGACGGTCGCGGCCATGCCGTTCGGGCGCTTCTATCTGAACAGCCTGATCGTTACCGTGAGCGTCACGGTGCTGCAGATCTTGACTGCGTCGCTGGCGGCGTTCGCGTTCGCACGGTTGCGGTTTCGCGGGCGCAATGCGCTGTTCCTGCTATACCTGGCCACGCTGATGATCCCGTTTCAGGTCACCATGATCCCGAACTTCATTCTGGTGCGCCTGCTCGGCTGGTACGATACCTACCAGGCGCTGATTCTGCCGCCGGCGTTCTCGGCATTCAGCACTTTTCTATTGCGCCAGTATTTTATGGGCATTCCATTCGATCTCGACGAGGCCGCGCGGATCGACGGCGCATCGTCGTTTCGCATCTGGTGGTCGATCATCCTGCCGCTGAGCGGCCCGGTGCTGGCCGCGCTGGCAATATTTGTCTCGCTGAATACCTGGAACGATTTCCTTTGGCCGCTGATCGTCACCAATTCGCCCGAGATGCGTACGCTGCCGGTCGGGCTGAGCACCTTCCAGGGCCAGTTCAAAGTCGAGTGGAATCTCCTGATGGCCGGATCGGTGATTGCGATGCTGCCGGTGCTGGCCGTCTATATCGTCGCTCAGCGCTGGTTCATTCGTGGCATCGCCATGTCGGGGATGGGCGGGCGGTAACCGATTGCAGATTGCAGACCTGCCCTGAGCGCAGTCGAAGGGTTGCAGATTGCAGATTGGTAACATTGCATAGCCAACGTCAGCAACGCAGCGCATTGGCATTCTGACTGTAGGGAAGAATCTCATCGTCAGCAACGCAGCACATTGTCATTCTGACCGTAGGGAAGAATCTCAACGCACACCCAACGAGAGCAACGCAGCACATTGTCATTCTGACCGTAGGGAAGAATCTCACGGTAATTACAATGCCGATCTACGAGGATCTGATAAGTGCAACTGCAAACTGACCTGGTACGACGCGTCCAGCTACAGTACAATGCTGCTCGAATCATGATCAGTTTTTAACGCGAGGCGCCCTATGGACCCACAATCAGTGCGAACGGCTGCCGACTCCCTCGATTTACTGGATGCCTTATGGCTGTGGGAACGAGACTACCAGCATGCCTATCAGTATCTCAATGCCGATGAATTGCGGCGTCTGTGGTATGTGCTCAACCAGCTCACAGCGCAGTGTGGGAGCGCTTATCAGAAAGCAACCGGTCATCCGCCCGATGCAGCCGATACGTTTGTTGTCCATACACGGGGCTAGAACGTCGGTTGAGAATCCAGGAAATCACACGAAGGGACACAAAAAGGTGCATTATTTCGTGTATCCCTTCGACGGAGTTTACACTGCCCTTCGACGGGCTCAGGAGCCGCGCAGTCGAAGTGCTCAGGACAGGCTTCGTGTCCTTCGTGGATCATGCAGTTCATCGGCGACGAGCGATAATGGACCGCGCCCAACAAGACATTGACGCTCGCTATGAAGCCCGGAATGATGTTATCAAGTGGCCTGTCATGAAGCGTTCGATGGTAATAACTTTCCTTTTGCTTGCGCTGGTGGGATGCGCCCAGGGGACCGCGCCCGCCAACACAACACTGCTCAGCGCCGCCGTGCCGCGCGCCCAAGTGACGGTGAGCAGCGCGGCGCTGCAAGATCCAGCCGCGCCATGTACCAATGTATTCGCCGCACACGATCTCGACCATACCACCGCCACGGCTGGCCGCGTGGCACATATGTTCGAGGGCAACGGCTCAGGCGTCGCAATCGGCGATCTCGACGACGATGGGCGGCTCGACGTGGTGCTGGCAAACAGCGCTGGTCCAAACACGATTCTCTGGAACCAGGGCGACCTCCACTTTCGCACCGAGCGTATGCCACAGGGCGATGCGCGCGCCGTCGATATGGTCGACGTCGACGGCGATGGGCGACTCGACCTGGTGTTTACCCGCCGCAATGCCGCACCAAGCTACTGGCGCAATACGCCCTCACCCCCTAGCCCCCTCTCCCACCAGGGGAGAGGGGTTGGGGGTGAGGGGGCCCATTTCGTGCAAGAACTGCTGTCGAACGTCGCGCTCCCGGCCTATGCGATGGCCTGGGGCGATCTCAACGGCGATGGCGCGCTCGATCTGGTCGCCGGCTCGTACGACGCCGAGCTGCTGACCGATCAAGGCACCGGCTTCCTGCTTGGCTCCGGCGCCGGCGTGTACGCCTACCTAAGCCAGGGCGATCGCCTGGCGCCGCGTCAGCTTGCGCACAAGTCGCAGGCGCTGGCAATCGCGCTCTTCGACGTCGATGGCGACACACGGCCCGATATCCTGGTGGGCAACGATTTCAGCGTGCCCGATCAGGCCTGGGTCCAACAGTCCGGCGATTGGGTCGTGGCGCAGCCATTCCGCGCCACGAGCTACAGCACCATGGGCTTCGATCAGGGCGATATCGACAACGATGGGCGCCTGGAGCTGTTCGCCACCGATATGAAGCCCTACGACAAAAGCGTCGCCACGCTCGCCACCTGGCAGCCGATGATGAGCGAGCTGTATAGCCCCGTGCCGTTGGGCGACCCGCAGATTATCGAGAATGTGCTGCAGGTGCGCGGCGAGCGCGGCTTTCGCAACCAAGCCTACGCGCGCGGCGTCGATGCGACGGGTTGGAGTTGGTCGGGCGTATTCGGCGACCTTGATAACGATGGATGGCTCGACCTCTATGTAGTCAATGGCATGATTGAGGCGGATCTATTCCGCTATCTGCCGAATGGCGAGTTAGTCGAACAAAATCAAGCTCTGCGCAATGATCGATCGGGCAATTTCATGCCCATGCCGCAGTGGGGCCTTGGCTCAACCCGGAGTGGCCGCGGGATGGCGATGGCCGATCTGGATGGCGACGGCGATCTCGATATCGTGGTCAACAACTTCGGCGCGCCGGCACAGTTGTTCGAGAACCGGCTGTGCCGCGGGTCGAGCTTGGAGGTCGATCTACGCTGGCCAAAGAGCAGAAACACCCGCGCGCTCGGCGCGACGCTGCTGCTGCACACCAGCGCCGGCGACTACACCCGCACGGTGCGCGCCGACGCCGGCTATCTTTCCAGCCCACCCGCGCGCGTACATATCGGTTTTCCGGCCGGCGCGGCGCTGGAGCGGCTGGAGATCCGTTGGCCCGACGGTGCGGTATCGGCGATCGACGCGCCAGCGGCCCATTCGTTGCTGAAGGTGACAAGAAGTTAAAGAAATAGACCACAGATTCGAATGAATCCGTGGAAATCCGTTCAATCCGTCAAATCCGTGGCCTATTCCAAGGCAGGCATACAGGTATGTCTATCGAGGTCGGAGATGGCTGCAATCAGAATTGATAGAACACCGCGCTTCCCGATCCTGGCGCTGCTGCACCCGCGCGAGCGCACCCGGTTGGTAGTAATCGTGCTGGCGCTGGCGATTCTACTGTGGGCTGGGGCAGTCTGGCTGCTCCGCTGGCCGATATGGGTCGCCTCGGCACTGGGGCTGGCGTTGCTGCTTGCGCCCGGCGCGCTGAAGTGGCACGACGATCGACGGCGCTACGGCGGGCTGATCATGGCTTTGAGCGTGCTGCTGGTGGCACAAGGTTTTCATAGCGTCGAGCATACGGCGCAGATCATCCAGTATCACATTCTGAAGTGGCCGCCATTCGCGTCGAGTGGTCTGATCTCGGCCGCCAACGCCGAGTGGGTCCATTTTATCTGGAACTGGTTGGTTCTGGCTATGGTGATCTATCTTGTTCGCGGCGGCATGCGCAACCCCTGGGCCTGGCTACTGCTGGCCTGGTCGCTGGCGCATGCGCTGGAGCACAGCTATATGCTGATCCGCTACCTCGAGATGGCCGGCGAGCTGCGGCGGCTTGGCTTTCCCGAACTCTCGGCGCAAGGGTTGCCCGGCATCCTCGGGCGCGACGGTTGGCTGGCGCGCAGCCCGGCCACGCAGGGGACCTTGATCTGCCGGCTGCCCGGCATCACCACCGCGCCGCGGATCGATATTCACTTTTGGTGGAATGCCGGCGAGATCGCGCTGCTGATGCTCGCGGCACATTTCTTTCTCAAGGCGCGCCTTGCACCACCCAAGTATTGGAGTGCTATCCGCCAATAACGCTAATTTACACGACTTATGCGGTCACTCACAAAACACGGATTTTTCTTCTTCGTATTGAACGTCTTTTCGTTCAAAGAACGAAAAAACGTTCAATACGAAAGGTTTTTAATCCGCGGATTCTTAACCGATGTTCTAGACTGCATTGTTGGACAACACGAGAGTAACCGATGGCCAAACAAAAATATTACGCCGTGGTGGTCGGCCGCAAGCCCGGCCTGTACGATCAATGGTTCGGGGCCGATAGCGCCGAGGCGCAGGTCAAAGGGCTGACCAACGCGGTGTATAAGAGCTTCCAATCGCGCAGCGAGGCCGAGGCCTGGTATCGCGAGAAGGCCGGCCGCGCCCCAACCAATATTACAATCAGTTGGCCCGATGAGCCAGCCGCCGATTACTTCCGGCTGCACCGCGAGGCGCTCGCGGCCGGCAAGGTCGTGCTGTATACCGATGGAGGCTGCCTGGTCAACCCGGGCGTCGGCGGCTATGGCGTGGTGATGCTGCATAAAGACCGGCGCAAAGAGCTGTCGGGCGGCTACGCGCGCACCACCAACAACCGCATGGAACTCATGGCCTGTATTGCTGGCCTCCAGGAACTGAAGCAGCCGGCGGAGGTGGTACTGTTCAGCGATTCATCGTATGTCGTCAACGGCATCGAGAAAGGCTGGGCGCAGCGCTGGCACGCGAACGGCTGGCGGCGCAACGAAGGCGGCCAGAGCCAGCTGGTCAAGAATGCCGACCTATGGGGCCAGTTGCTCGATCTATGCGAGCGCCACGACGTCCAGTTCGTCCTGCTCAAGGGCCATGCCGGCGCGGCCGAGAACGAGCGCTGCCACCAGCTCGCCAGCGCGGCGATGCAGCGCGCCGACTTGCCGTCCGACCCAGGCTTTGACATAGCGATCCTACCCGAGCCGTGAACTGGAGTCAGGCTTTATTTCGCTGCATCGCCAGGGCGTTGCCATGCAGCCGGCCAATCATTAAAACTACCAACGTCGCGGCCATCAATCAACAGCGTATAGAGTGGCTCCGCCGGAAAGTCATTGACGCGAATAGTCCACAACTGTGCGCCAACGTTAGCGCGGTACGGCACAATCGCGTTACCGGTGGCGGCCCACTGCACCAATGTGGACAATCGTTCTGCCAGGTTTTGATGCATAATCGGCATTGATGCGCCATCCGACGACTCTTCGAGCCAGTGGCACGCAAACTGCAACGGCACTAATCATACGCGCTATAGCGCGATACGCGCGGAAAGGAGCCAGAACATGCCAGATCGAAACAGTCGACATTCCAGCAAAGAAGATCGCATGGCCGAGCATGTCAAGGAAAGCGAAGAGAAGCGCGGCAAGTCGGAGAAGGACGCCGAGCGGATCGGCTATGCGACCGCGAACAAGCATAAGCAAGAAGAAAAACACAATAAGAAGAGCTAACCACAGTATGACACAATGACAAAGTGACATAGAACCGAAGATAGAAGATAGAAGATCGAGGATAGAGAATAGCGCCATCCTCGATCTTCTATCTTCTATCTTCTATCCTCGATCATTATCTGCCTTGTCACCCCGTCATCTCGTCATCGTGTCTCGCTTTAGCGATCACTCCTCGCCACGCGCCGCGAACGCCGCGCGCCGCTCGAGCAGCCATAGAAGAGCGTTCGCCAGCACCGCCAGCCCCGCCACGGCGATGCTGCCGGCGATGATTTTCTGCGGGTTGCTGGTGGTCACTCCCTCGAATAGCAGCTTGCCCAGCCCGCCCGCGCCAACCAGAAAGGCCACCGCGCCGATGCCGATGATTGAGAGCGTTGCCAGGCGCACGCCGGCCAGGATCAGCGGCAGCGCCAGCGGCAGTTCGACCCGGCCGAAGCGCTGCCAGCCATTCATGCCCATGCCGCGCGCCGCCTCGACGATCGCCGGATCCACGCCGGTAAGCCCCACCACGATGTTGCGCACCAGCACCAACTGGGCGTACGCAACGAGGGCCACAATCGCGGGCAACAGGCCGATGCCGATGAATGGGATCAGCAGCACCAGCAGCGATAGACTCGGGATGGTGTAGATCACGCCGAGTACGCCCAGCAGCGGCCCGCGCAGCCAGCGCACGCGCGCGGCCAGCACGCCCAGCGGCAGCGCGATCGCCAGCGCGATCGCCAGCGCGATCGCGGTCATGCGCAGGTGCTCGCCGAACAGTTGGGCGACAAGCGGCAGATTATTGAAGAGGTAGCGCATATAGCGATCCTGCGTGAATTGTAGTGCCGCCTTCAGGCGGTGTCGGCGCCACCGCCTGATGAAGATGAAGAAATTAATCGGGTAGCCCGCTTCAGCGGGCTTGGGCTGTTAGCGCGGGTGCTTTAGCCCCGCGCGTGCGGCGGTGCGAAATGCCCGATTTAATAATAAAAGTTCATAAGGCGGCACTACGTCGAGTTTACGAATCAGATAGGATTGCTATAATAGACTTATCAACTGGCCACGGCTGGCACCGCGGCGTCGGCGCGCAGCGCGCCGCGCAGATCGTCGAACGTAATTCGATCGATCGGCGCGCCAGCGCCATCGACCACGTCGAGCGAGCCGGCGCCCGAGCGCAGCAGCAGCGAGAGCACGCTGCGCAGATCGTCGTCCGGGCGAACGTTGGCAGCCGCGGGCGATGCTCCAGCGGGCGGTTGCGCCAGCCCGCTAGAACGCGCGGCCAGCAATTCGGCCACGCTGATCAGGCTCAGGCGCCGCAGCATATCCTCGGCGCCGACCAGCCGCCGCACGAACTGGTCGCGCGGCCGGGTGATGATCTGCAAGGGTGTGTCATATTGCACTAGCGCGCCGTCGCGCATGATGATGATCTTGTCGGCCAGGCGCAGCGCTTCCTCGACATCGTGTGTGACGAACAAGATCGTCTTGTGCAGCTTGCTCTGGATGCTGGCCAGCTCGTCTTGCAGCCGCGTGCGCGTGATCGCGTCGATCGCGCCGAACGGCTCGTCCATCAGCATGATCGCCGGGTCGGCCGCCAGCGCGCGCGCCAAGCCGACGCGCTGCTGCTCGCCGCCAGAAAGCTGGCGCGGGTAGCGCGCGCGGTAGGCCAGCGGCAAGCCGACCAGCTCAAGCAGCTCGTCGATGCGCGCGTCGATCCGCGCCTGCTGCCAGCCGAGCAGCCGCGGCACGACCGCGATGTTCTGCTCGATGCGCATGTGCGGAAACAGCCCGGTCTGCTGGATCGCATAGCCGATTCCGCGGCGCAGATCAGTTACCTTCATGGTGCTGGTCACTTGCCCGCCGATCAGGATGCGGCCCTCGGTCGGCTCGTACAGCCGGTTGATCATTTTCAACAGCGTGGTTTTGCCGCAGCCGGATGGCCCGAGCAGCATAATAAATGCGCCCTCGGCCACCTCGAAGCTGACGTGATCGACGGCCGGGCGCGACTCGCTTAAGAACTGCTTAGTCAGGTTTTCGACAACAATTGCGCTCATACGCATTGCAGATTGCAGATTGCCGCGATCTTAATCTGCAATCTGCAATCTGAAATTACTTGACCAGCCCCTGCTGCTGCAAGAACGTCTTTGCAACCTCGGCGGGTTCTTTCTTATCGGGACCGTCGACCTGATAATTCAGGCCGGCCATCACTTCGTCGGTCAGCAGCGGGGCCAGCTTATTCAGCGCATCGGCGATCTGCGGGTGCTGCTGCAGCGTATCCTGACGCACCACCGGCGCGATATTGTAGATCGGGTAGAACTGTTTGTCGTCCTGCAGCACCACCAGATTATCGCCCTTGATCCGGCCGTCGGTGCCAAACGCCACCACCACGTCGACTTCGCCATTCTTCAGCGCGTCGTAGCGCAGGCTGCCGGTGCCGAGCTGCTTGAACTCCTTGAATTTGCTGATAAATGGGCCGTAGGCTTGTTCGAGTCCCTTGGTATCCTGGCGCTCGGGGAATTCGGCCGGCCCGCCCAGGCGCAGCTCGGGCGCTTTGGCCACCAGGTCGGAATAGGTCTTGAGGCCGTATTGATCGGCGATTGCCTTGGTCGTCGCGAACGTGTTCGAGTCGTTGAATGGCGAGGGATCGAGCCAGGTCAGCTTGAACTGCGATTCGTAGCCTTTTTTAACGGTATCCAGAATGACCTTCGGGTCTTTGGGTAAGTCCTGGCTCTTCAGCACTTCCTGCAGGCCGGTCGAGGTATACTCCGGGTACAGATCGATGTCGCCGTTGACGAGCGCCTGGTGCGCCACCGGCGTGCCGCCCAAATTCAGCTTGCGCTCGACGGTGAAGCCGGCATTCTCGAGCAACTGGGCGTACAGCTCGCCCACCAAAATCGCCTCGGTGAAGTCTTTCGAGCCGACCTTTAGCGTTCCGCTGGCCCCACCCGTTGCGCCGGCCGCGGTCGGCTCGGCGCTCATGACCGTTGGTGCGCCGGCCGCGGTCGGCTCGGCCATCGCGGTGGGCGCGCTGCTGGCCGTCGGTTCGGCAGCTGTAGTCGGCACAGCTGCTGTAGTCGGCACAGCTGCTGTAGTCGGCACGGCAGCCGTGGTCGGCGCCGCCGCACTGGTAGCGCTACCGCCGGTGCTGGCCTGGCCACAGGCAGCCAGCGCCAGCACAATCAGCAGGCTCAGCGCGAGAAAACGATACATCTGTGATCGGTTCATGTTGCCCTTCTCTTTCATATCAAACCTGGGGCCGTGCGATGTGCTGCGACGCATCGGAACAAGCCTGGGGTACGCTACGTTCCCGGCACGCGCAACATCCGCTGCACTCCGCCGAGCAGCACCTCCGCAGCCAGCGCCAGCAGCGCGACCGGGACAGCGCCGACCAGCATCACTTCAGGCCGATTTAGGGTATACCCGGTATAGACAAATTGTCCCAAACCGCCCGCCGCAATAAAGGCCGCCAGCGTCGCGCTCGCGATCACCTCGACGGCGGCAACCCGAATGCCGGCGATCATTGCCGGCAGCGCTAGCGGCAACTCGACCTGCCGCAACACCTCGCGCACCTCCATGCCCATGCCATAGGCCGCCTCGATGACGGCCCGATCGACGCTGTGGAGCCCCGCGTATGTATTGATCAATACCGGTGGAAATGCCAGGATGGTGAGCGCCAACAAGGCTGGTCGGAAGCCGGTGCCGAAATACGGCAGCGCCAAAAACAGCACCGCCAGGCTTGGAATCAGCCGCAGCGCGCCAAACACATTGATCACAACCTGCGCGACTTGGGCGCGCCGCGCGATCCAGATACCGAGCGGCACAGCTATCACTACACTAATCAGGAGCGCCGTGAGGCTCAAGGTCAGGTGCTGGCCGGCGGCCCGCCAGAAAGCTGGCTGCCGAGCGAGAAAGTAGCTATAGGCGCCGAGCAAAATCTGCATACATCCAACTCACCGCATCACCGCCCCGGCGCTGATCTCCTTGACCAATATCATCGGGCGACGCTACCCTGGGCCGGGAGAATGTGTGAGACGCCAGGCATGGATAAAGCCCCGCCATGCTACAGCAAGTTACGTACCGCGCGGGCGCGAAGCAGAGGATAGAGAATAGAGGATAACATCTATCTTGCGATAAGCATTATCTTCTATCTTCTATCCTCTATCTTCGGCGCTACACCTCGATCACCCGATGATCGATCAGCCAGGTCAGCGCCTCGTAGACCGCCTGCAGCGAGCTGTAGCGCGGCCGATAGTCGAGCAGCCGCTGGGCCTTGGCGATGCTACAGTTCGGGCTATGTGCGATATGATCCCAGGTAGCGATCGCTTCTTGCTCCGAGACGGTGGTACGCCAATCTTCCCACGGCAGGTAGCGCAGGTGCGCCGGCTGCCCAAACCATCCTGCCACCGCCTCGGCGTAGCCGCGCAGCGTCAGCGCCGCTGGCGAAACCACATGAAAGCTTTCGCCGATCGCAGTGCTGCGGTTGGCGATCGCCTGCATAAACGCCAGCGCCACGTCGTCGGCATGCACATGGTGCACCGTCTCCAGGCCCAAGTTCGGCAGAGCCAGCTCTTCGCCACGCGCCAGCCGCGCAAACACCTGTGGGTTGATATGGCCCGCCGGGTTCACCGGCGGCCAGCCCGGCCCCACGATGTGCCCCGGATGCAGAATGGTGGCGGGAAACCCGTTGCGCCGGGACTCATTCAGCAAATACACTTCGATCGCGGCCTTCTGAATGCCATATTCGCCGAACGGCCGGCGCGGCTGTTCTTCGGTGGTCGGCACCTGCACGCTGGGGCCATGGACCCAGATCGTACCGCAATGGATTACGTGTTGAATTTCGCCGCGCAGCGCCTCGACGAGATGTTGGGCGCTTTCCAGCGTAAAGCAGATCAGGTCGATCACGATATCGGGCCGCAGATCGCGAATGCGCGGCCCGAACGCGCCGGTGGCTTCCTCGGCGGCGCGATCGCTCGCCACCTGTGTCACCGCCGACCATGCGCCGTGCGGCTGGTAGGGCTGGCGCTGACCACGGGAGGCCACGACGACTTCATGCCCGGCCTCGACCAGGCGCGGCACCAGATACGTGCCAATGTGCCCACTTCCACCGATCACTACAACGCGCATAAACGAACCTCTCAATTCAACATAGTACAGAGTTTCACATGTAGGATCCCAGTTCCTATAGTTCCTGTATTTCCCTTTGGCCCTTGCCAGGGAAATACAGGAACTATAGGAACTGGGATCACATTTGCGGCTGCTTATACATAGGCATGCGCCGATTATACCGCAAGACACGCCAAGAGCCTATGGTCCGCGCGCCTAGCCATACAACGACGGTTGGCACACGTTTTGCTATGGAACCTCAGGCCGCATCGTGCGGCAGCCGTATGTGGGAGGAGATCGTAGCCATGACGCAACAAGAAACCGCGCAGGAGGCCTACTGCGTAAAGTGTAAGACCAAACGTGAGATCAAGAACGCGCACGAGGAGAAGATGGACAACGGCCGGCGCGCGCTGAAAGGCGAGTGCCCAGTGTGCGGCACCAAGCTCACCCGCTTCTTACCGTCGGAGAAGTAAACTCCAGGCAAAGCTCAGCCATGCTTTACACCGTTGATGCGTTGATCGATGAATCCATCGTAGGGACGCGATATGTCGCGTCCCTACGATGTTGGCCGTGGAAATGCGGTGAATTGCGTCGCCATTATCACGATCGGCCTGCTCTACGCCACTCACCCAAGCGCGCGGGCCTGCTCGTCGTCGCGGTAGCGCAGCAGCGCGCCGACGCCGTCGTGCGCAGCAAGGTAATCGCTGGCCTCGATCACATGGACCGCAGCGTTTTGCTGGATCGCGCGAGCCGTAAAGGCCTCGCGCAGATCCACAGGCTGCATCGCGGCGCCATCGTACGGGCACTTGGTGCGCTGGCCGGCGCGCAGCGTCCCGCAGTTCGGGCACTCGCCGCCGGCGCCACCAAAGCTCTGCAGCAGCAGCAGGGTGCTGACCTGGCCTTTGCTGAGCGCCATTGCCGTATCGGTCAGGCCTCGCGCCCCCAGGCCGCCCTTGGCGGTCATCTGCTTCTCCAGCTCGGCCAGTGTGTCGGCCTCCCGCCGGCGCTCCGCTTTGCGCATCATCGGCTCGACTGTCTCCAAAATCGTCTTCAGGCTGCTGGCCGGATCGAGATGAATATAATCGATCAGTTTCTGCTTGATCGGCTCGGTCAGCGAATCCATAACTATACCTTTGATCGCATCATTGCCGGCGATCACCACATGCCGCACATCATAGCGCTTGATTATTTTATCGAGCTGCTCGGCAATATCTTTGGTATGCGCCTTGATCACATTATCGGTGCGGCGCTGGAATAGCATCTGGGCCAGGCCGCCCTGGTCGAAGCGCTTGATCTTCTCGGACGCCTCCGTTTCGCCGACCTGCTCGGCATGATTCAGCGCAATCACAAAGATGCGCGACTCCTGGCCTTCGGCCAGCACGATCGCGCAGGTCTCATACTCGTCGATCAGCCGGGCCAGCTCGAACACATGCGGGTAGCGATCGGCGACGATGCGCGTTTCAAGCGGCGCCTGGAGTGGCAACGCGTGCCAGATGCCCGCGCCATCACAGGCAAAAATCGCCAGGCCGCGCGCACTTTTGGGCGCTTCGCGATTGACATAGTCCATGATGTGCTGGCGGTCGGCCTCAAACCCCGCGCGGTGCGCGGAATCGCCAGCCAGCCGCGCCGCGATCGTGCCGAGCTCCTGTTCTAACAACTGCAACGAGGGGCGCCGGCCGTTGCCGTCGGGCGTCCAATCGAGATACACACTGAGAAACGGATGATCCGTGCTGGGGCACGCAGTCAGCTCTTGCAAGGCCGCTTGCAAATTATCTACCATCTTTGTCCTCCTTTTGCGGAATCAACCGCGAAGCCGGCTGGCGCACATGCTGCTGCGAATTGCCAAGCCTTGGGCTACACTCTTCCAGCTCGCTGGTTGCTTTTGTTCGCGCCGACTCCTTAAGGTACGGCGTGCAACAAGCGTGCCACAATTGTGGAGACTGGCAGGCGGCGAAAAATATACGCGGGCGGCCGGATACCCTCTGAGTGTGGGTACCCGGCCGCCCGAACCCGCGCCAAAATGTAAAGACGGTTTTCGTGAGGGGATGTTAATTCCGCGCCGTGTGGCCGCCAACATCGACCCGCCGCAAAGCAAATTCAACGGCCGCGCGCAAATCAATGCTGGTATGCAGATGGCTCAAATCGGCGCCGCTGGCCACCAGCGCCTGGGCCACCTCTGGGCTCGTGCCGGCCAGGATCGTGCGGGCGCCAAGCAGCTCGATCGCACTGGCGGCTCGCAACAGCCAGGTGGCGCCCAGTGAATCGATCATTGCGAGGCCGGTAATATCAAGAATCACCATCCGGGCTCGCTGCGACACGACCCCGGCGAGCAAGCGCTGCAGTAGCAGCTGGGCGCGATCATGATCTAGCTCTCCGACCAGCGGCACCACAATGACCTGTTCGAGGATCGGAATCACCGGCACACTGAGCGACTGCACCGTCGATGCCAGAGTCTCGCGCTCGGCGGTTGCCCTTTGAAGCCGATTCAGCGTCTGTTCCAGCTCGCAGTTGCGCTCGGACATGAGCGCGTGCTGCTGTGTCACTTCGGCTCGCTGCTGGCGCAGTGTCGCCGTCATCTGATTGAACGCGATCACGAGTCGCCCCACTTCGCCACCTTCGCGCTCGACGACAGGTTGATCGTAATCGCCCTGGTTGATCCGCCCAGTTGCCGCCACCAGATCATTCAGCGGCTTGGTCAACGTGCGCGCCAACTGGATGCCCATCAGCACCGTTACGGCGAGCGCTCCCAACAGCGCGATCACGGCAGCCTGCTCGGTATTGCGCATCTCTCGCTCGAGGTCGGCCGTCGCCGCGGTGAGCGTCGCCAGCGCGCCCTGCGCGATCGCATCGGCGCTCCGCTGCAGCGCGTCCGATCGTTCGACTAACTGTGTCGAACGAAGCTGGCGCATGGCCTTGAGATTATCGGCCAGCTGGCCGGTGGCCGTGATCGCCGATGTCGTCGCCTGAAGCGCGTCGTGCAGCGTTATATCGCCATGAGAATCCAGCATGAGGCCTCGCAAGCGCGCCTGAGCCAGTTTCAAGCTCGCGAAGGCCAGGTCGGCCAGCTGCGAGTTCTGCTCCGCCACCATGCGGCTGGATGTGATCGCCGCCGACTGTAGGTTGCTCTGGGTGGTGATCAGCGTGTTCAGTTTGTCGGTTGATGTGTTGCTCAGCTCGCGGTAGACAACTCGATTCGTCATCCCGCCCGCTTGTGTGATCCAGCGCGATGTATCAAAGCGATAGGTGATCTGCGCATGCAGCAATGTATCGAGCGCGACGAATGTATCGTGATAGCTGGCCAGTCGCGCCGCAAGATCCGCAGCGCGGGCCTGCTGCGCGCCACTCGTCAGCATCAGCCGCTGCTGGGCGATCTCGGCCTTAAAAGCATCCAGCGCCTGCTCGGCCTGCTGGCGATAGATTTCCTGGGGCTGCTGGAAATATCGGTTGACGGCTTGTTGCACCAATGCGGCCTGACCAGCCAGGCGGGCGCCAATCTGCGCCTCGGCGGCCGAATTGCCGTTCAGGCTGACCATTGTTGTATTGATCTGCTCGAGCCGGATCAGCAGCAATGCAACCAGTCCGCTCAAGATCAACAATCCGACGCCGTAGCCCAGCAAAATGCGTGTCCGAAGGGAAAGACGGTGCCACATGACACTACCTGTGATTATCAGCAGTGCGAAGACCGCAGCTCGCGCTACGCGCTACGCATGACCTATGAGCCATTACACAGGTAGCTTATGCCACAATCTTCCTTCTGCCGATATCAAAAAAGCATCAACTTGACGCCAAATTTGCATCGCAGCGGCGCTATGAGCGCAGGTCGTACGATAACTGTACTAGTGCAATTCCAAGCGACCTGTTCGGCCTTCCGCACATGCTGAATCGCATCAGAAAGCGTAGAACTTAATCTGCAATCTACAATTTGCAATTTGCAATTGCACTAAGTCGCGTCGCCAAGCTTGACCACCGCCGACAGCTGATGTGGCCGGTCGGGGGTGAGCCCACGCCAGACCGCGCGCTCGTAGGCCAGCATCTGGCCAAACGGCAGATACAGCGGGCCGCGCACCAGCTCGTCGGCCGCGACGAGCTCGACATCGGCCGACTGCGCGCCGATCGCGACGCAGCGCGCGCCATGCGCCCGCATCTCGCCGAGCACGGCGGATTCGCGCGCGTGATTCGTGCCGGAGAGCAGGCCAACAATCAGGGTGCCGGGGTTAGCCATCGACTGCGGGCCGTGGCGATATTCGAGGAAATGGAATGGCTCGCTCTCGCCGAGCGACATTTCTTTCATCTTTAGGCTCAGCTCGGCCGCCAGGCCATAGCGCGCGCCCGAGCCAAGAAAGAAGCAGCGCTCCAGACGCTCGTTGGCGGCGAGCACGTGCGCCAGCGGCTGATATGTATCCAGCGCCTGCCGGCCGGCCGCCGGTAAGCGACCCAACTCGCCAAGCAGATCGGCGCGATCCGCCTGCAGTGCCGCGAGGTACAGCGTCGCAAGGTACAGCGTGCTGAACGCGCGGGTTTGCGCGATACTCTGTTCTTGCCCGGCCTCGATCACCAGATTCAGATCGCCCAACTGCGCTAGCGGCTGCTCGGCGTAGCAGGAGAGTGTCAGCACGGGGCCGCGCCCGGCCGCACGAAATGACTCGACGGCGCGCAGCGTCTCGGTGGTCGCGCCCGAGCGGCTCACGGCAACGAGCAACGTGCGCTGGTCGGTTGGAAATGTGGTCCTCGGATACAGCCAGATCTCGGAGGCCGGTTGGCCAACCGCATTGACGCGGCCAATCTCGCGCAGCGAAGCGGCCGCCGCCAGCGAAAGATAGTAGGTCGAGCCGCAGCCGGTGAACACAACCTGGTCGAAGGGCTGGTTCTGATAAAATGCGCGCACTGCGGCGGCCCGGCCGTGCAGCAGATCCAGCGTGGCTGCCCATGCCTGCGGCTGCGATTGAATTTCGCTCCAGGTATAGTCGTCGAAAGGTGGCATCATGTTCCTATTCCGTTTCGAGCTCGCACTCGAAACGCCATTAGCCTTCGGCAGAGAGGTACTTTTCTATTTTTTGTTGTTCATTTTTCGTTCTACGAGCGAAAAATGAACAACTGCGATTGTGAAGTTGCATTGAAGCGACACAACGTATCAAATCTCGGGGCCTTGGCACCTTGGCGGTTCATTTATGGCGCTTTCTGGCGCAGTATCACACGCTCGGCATTGCGAAAGTAGACTTGTTCCAACACACGATCGGGTAGCTGCAGCCCATAGATATACCAGCGCCCCTGGCCCGGCACCACCTCGCCATCGTAGCTGAAATATTCGTCGTCAGTCTCGAGAAAACGGTAGTACAGCCGGTAGGCATTGATGTCGGCGCCGGCGTCGATGCCGAACAGGATGCGATCGGCATAGTGCTCGAAAAAGCGCCGGCTGGTGTAGGGTTGGCGGCCCAACTCGCCGATCCGCGCGCTGATATCGACATAGAAATTTGGGCAACGATCGATCAGCGCGCCGACCCAGCTCAGGTTTTCGGCGTAGCAGCCGACGTGCGCGCCGATAAAGTCGGTGCCGGGATGCCGCGCGACCAGGTTGGCCAGCGCCTCGACGATGCTCAGGAACGGCGGGAACGGCGGGCTGGGGAAGTGCCAATCGGGGTGCGCGTGCAGCTCTTCCCAACGCTCGTTGCCGGCATCAAGCGGGCCGAAGAACGCGACCGGGTCGGCGACATGAATCATCACCGGTAGGTCGAGCTCGCCGGCGGCGGCCCACAGCGGATCGAGCCGCGCATCGTCGACGCGCACTAACGCGCCATGCTGGTCACGCACGTGCAGCCCAAACGGTTTCCAGATCTTGAGGCCCTCGGCGCCACGCGCTGCTTGCTCGCGAAAGCGCTCCGCCGCCCATTCGCCGAAATGATCACCATGCGCCGGCCATGCCGCCCAATCGACGCCGCCAAAGATCCTGAAGCGGTCGGGCGCCGCGGCCTTGAACAGATCGAGGTGGCGATGCAAGATCGGCTCGCCCCAGCCGCCATCGAGATCGACCAGCACACGAACATGGGCCGCATCCATCGCCGCCAGCAGCTCGGCGACCGGCCGCCGATCCCAGCCGCCGCCAAACTCGGGCCCGAGATGATTGTGGGCGTCGATCACTGGAAAGCGCGGATGCTCGATTGGCGTCGTTTTCGTAATCAATGCCGGGCGCGGGCGATAATCGGTCAGCAGCACTGCGCGGCCTCCTACAACTTTCGTTCAAATAGCGTCACAAAAAATCACGATCAATCAGAATATATCACCCGCTTGCAGTTCCGTCAAATCGTATGATCTTATACTATGGACATGAAGATGGGATCACCACGGATTAGAACCTCTCGTATCGAACGATTTTTCGTTGGCAGAACGAAAAATCGTTCGATACGAGCAAGAAAATCGGTGTTTTGGAGTGGCCGCGTAAATCCTGATACAAGAAGCCAAACTCCGACTTTGGGCCGATCCAACAGCGTCGGTATAGCTGTTATACTTGAAGTGAAACGAATAATCTAGATGCGCAAACCCAAACCGTTGCGTAAAGCCGCAACGTAAGGGAGGCTCATGGCATTGCTATGTGCTTTCTTTACGTTGCGGCTTTTGTTTGCGCCGAAGGAGGGTAGTATGCAAACAATCAACCCTCACTACATCGAGGCTGTCAGTGTCAATCACAACACCTCACCCTACATGGAGCTGATGTTGCGCTCGCTATTCGCGCAACATTCGGTCGGGCTGAGCCTAGCGGTCCGCGTCTTCGACAACGCCTCGACCGACGGCACGGATGAGCTTGTGCGCTACGCCGACAGCGTGGGCGTACCGGTCATCGAATCCGGCTGGCCGCTGGACACACACGGCAACTCACACGGCGATGTGCTGCGGCGCTTCGTGCTGGATCGCCCGGACTGCAGCCATTACCTGTTCCTGGATGCGGATGTAGTCTTTATTCAGCCGAACACACTTCCGACCATGCTGGGCGAGCTCGAATGCACGCCCGACGCCTTCGCAATCGGGCCGCGCATGTCGTGGGACGGTATGAGCGAGATCCCCGCCGAGGCGCGCCAGAGCAACCCGGATATCTGCGACGCGCGGCTGCATCCCTGCTGCGCGCTGGTGCGCAACACGCCGGTTTTCCGCAGTGTCGTCCAGATCATCGGCTGCTCGTGCGCGACATATCACTGGGCCGACCGCGACGAGTTTCTCGACACCTTTAAGCTGATGACGCAGGTGATGCTGACACATGGCCTGCGGCACATCCACTCGTCGGCGCTGGTGCGGCACTTCTTCTGCACCTCGTATGATTGGGACGACGAGGCGACCCGCAAGCACAAGATTGGCGTGCGCGACCGGCTACTCGCCGAGCTGCGCGCCAGCAAGTTATGAGTTATGAGTGTTGAGTTGGGCCTGCGACCGCATGCATTATCTTAATTACAAGGAACGATTCGATGAGCATCCTCCGTTTGCAGAACGTTTCGCTGCGCTACGAGAGCACCCAGGTGCTGCGCGATGTATACTTGCGGCTCGACCCAGGCGAGCGCGTCGGGCTGATCGGTAAGAATGGCAGCGGCAAGACCACGCTGCTGCGGCTGCTCACCGGCCAGATCGAGCCGACCAACCACCTGGACATGCCGAGCATCCAGGTGATGGAGCAGGCGCTGATCTACTTCCCTGGCGCGGTGATCGTCGTCAGCCACGACCGTTTCTTCATCGACAAGCTCGCGACGCGGCTGCTGGTCTTCGACGGCGCGGGAAGTGTGTATAACAATGTGGCGCTCTATAATGATAGGCAGAACAATTGAGCCACAGAGATCACAAAGAACACCGAGTCTCATTTCTTCTGTGATCTCTGCGGCCTCCGTGGCATGGCCATTTTTGGCAGCTTTGAGCAACAATTTGGCAGCCGGGCGCAGTCATGAGGAATCTGTCCTCCTTCACAACCGGTAGAACCGCCGCGCATTCTCGGCCCACAGCTTGCGCTTGGCTTCAGGGTTAAGTTGCGCCGTCAGCGCGTCGAGCGTGGCGACCCAGCGCGGGTAGGCGGCGGCCATGAGCACTACCGGCCAGTCGCCGCCGAATGCCACCCGATCCTCGCCAAACGCCGCCAGGGCGTGCCCAATATACGGCGCCAAATCATCCACTTGCCAGGCCTGGTGGTCGGCCTCGGTCACCGCGCCGCTGATCTTGCAGATCACATTCGGTAGCGCCGCCAGCTCGGCCAGCTGCGCACGCCAAGGCTCGAGCAGGCGGTCCTTGATCGCCGGCTTGCCGAGGTGATCGAGGATGAACAGCACCTGCGGGCACTGCCGCACCAGCTCGATCGTCGCGCCGAGCTGCGGGTGGTAGATGCAGATATCGCATGAAAGCCCGTAGTCGGCCAGCAGCTGCACGCCGCGCACAAAGTCGGGGCGCAGGCAGAAGTTCGGGTCGCTTTCGCCCTGCACAATCCGCCGCACGCCCCTGATCAATGGCGAGATCGTGACCAGCGCCTCGAGGTAGCTGCGCGCGCGGGCGCCGTCTTCCAGCGGCGCCCAGGCCACGATCGCTTTGATACGCGGATCATCGCGCGCCAGGTCGGCCACGAACTGGGCTTCGAGCAGGCCGTAGGCTGGCGCGACCTCGACCTGCAAATAAACCATCGCTTCCACCTCAACGCCGGCCGTATGCGCGCGATACTCGTCGAGCAGGTAGCGCCGGTCGAGCAGCGCGTTGCCGTCGAGCCAAGGTATTCGAAAGCGCGCCGGGTCCCACAAGTGCACGTGCGCGTCGACAATTGGAAAGTCTGGCATGTGTACTCTCCTAAGACAACCATGTACTTGTCAGTGGTCCGTTGTCCGTTGTCAGTACTCGCAACGAACAACGGACAACTGACTGTAAAGCTGAAAGGCGAGAAATCTCATCTAAATCCGCGTCAATCCGCCGAATCCGTCAAATCCGTGGCCTATTCCGCTCACTCGGTCCAGGCCGCACCATCCGGGAACGCATAGCGCTCCAGCGATTCCGGCTTGATCTCGATGCTGTAGCCGGGCAACTCAGGCGGCATGTAGCAGCCGTTCCGCATCCGCACCGGATCGACGAAATGCTCGTGCAGGTGGTCGACGAACTCGATCGCGCGATGCTCCAGCGACGCGCCCATCCAGATATAGTCGATCATCGCCAGGTGCTGAACATACTCGCACAACCCGACCCCGCCGGCGTGCGGGCAGACCGGTACGCCAAATTTGGCGGCCATCAGCATCACCGCCAGCACCTCATTCACGCCGCCGAGTCGGCACGCGTCGATCTGGCAGAAGCCGATCGCCTTGGCCTGCAGGAGCTGCTTGAAGATGATCCGGTTTTGCGCATGCTCGCCGGTCGCCACGCCAATCGGCGCGATCGCGCGGGCGATCGCCGCATGGCCAAGCACATCGTCGGGGCTGGTCGGCTCCTCGATCCACCAGGGGTCGTACGCCGCCAGCCGCCGCATGTTTTCAATCGCCTCGTTCACTTCCCAAACCTGGTTGGCATCCAGCGCCAGCTTGCGGTCGGGGCCGATCTGCTCGCGCGTCAGCGCGGCGCGCCGGCAATCGTCGTCGATATTGACGCCAACTTTGATCTTGAAGTGCGTCCAGCCTTCCGCCAGCGCCTCGCGGCACAGCCGGCGCACCTTTTCATCGGAATAGCCCAGCCAGCCGGTCGAGCTGGTATAGGCCGGGAAACCCCTCGCGCGCAGGTGCGCCACGCGCTCGGTGCGGGTCGGCGCGTTGCGTTCCAGTATCGCCATCGCTTCATCCGGCGTGAGCGCATCGGTGATGTAGCGAAAGTCGACGCAGCGCAACAGCTCTGCCGGCGTCATGTCGGCCACCAGCTTCCAGATCGGCTTGCCCGCTGCCTTAGCCCACAGATCCCAGACCGCATTGACCACCGCCGCCGTCGCCAGATGGATTACGCCTTTCTCGGGGCCGATCCAGCGCAGCTGGCTATCGCCGGTGATCATGCGCCAAAACGCGCCCATATCGGCGGTGAACGACTCAAGGGTTTTGCCGCGCACCAATGGCGCCAATGCATTGATCGCCGCGACGCAGACCTCGTTGCCGCGCCCGATCGTGAATGTTAGCCCGTGGCCCGCCAGCCCGGACGGGTGGTCGGTTTCGAGAATGACATACGCGGCCGAGTAGTCCGGATCGGGATTCATGGCATCCGAGCCGTCGAGTGCGCGCGAGGTTGGGAAGCGGATATCGCGGGCGACGACATTGGTGATTGTGATCGGCATGTCTGCTCCTAGTGCGTAGTGCGTAGTATGTAGGAGCGCCAACTACGCACTACGCACTATTGTTTTAATCTACAGCTGCTCATCGAACAATGCCCGCGCATCGGCGCCAAACACCTCGGCAGCCTGGGCGGTTGCCTCGGAATCGAGCAGGCGATCGATGATTGCCAGCGGCAGCGTCGCCGCCCCAATGCCGGCCTGGCCCAGCGCCACCAGCTCGTCGGGCTCGCGAATGCTGGCGGCCAGGATGGCGACCGCCGCCGCCTGGGCGTTCAGCAGCGCCTGCATTTGGCCCGCCAGCGCCATGGCATCCAGGCCAGCGTCGCGCATGCGACCAATGTAAATCGCGATATAGGCCGCGCCGACGCTCTGCGCCAGCAGCGCCTGGCGCAGCGTATACACCGCCGTCAGCGTGACGCGCGCGCCGCCCTGCACAAGCCGTTGTGCGGCGCAGAAGCCAGCCGGCGTCGCGGGGATTTTGACGACCACCCGGGCGGGGTCGAGCGCGATCAACTGTAGCGCCTCGGCCAGCATACCCGCGACATCGGCAGCATAGACTTGCAAGTGGATCTCGCGCGCGCCAGCCGCAACGACCTGTTGCACCAGCGTGGGCACCGCGGCGGCCCGCACGCCGGCACGGCGCAACAGCGTCGGGTTGGTCGTCACACCAGCGACAAAGCCGGTATCGAGTGCGTGTCGAATGTCGTCAATCGCGGCGCTGTCGATCAAGATATTCATGAGATTCTTTCAGGACCTACGTGGTCAGTCGCAAAACACGGATTATTTTTGTTTGTATCGAAGGTTTTTTCGTTCGCAGAACGAAAAGCGTTCACGACCAGAGATTATTAATCTGTGGTGGTCCATTGACATCGACACATATGCGCGCTATCGTAATAGCGACAAGCGATTGCTCGCCAGATCGCACAGAAAGAGGTACGCCGTGATTAGCGCCGAACACGCCCAACAGCTCAAAGCCAGCGGCCTAGAATGGCAGCCGGCCGAGCGCGATCTGTTTATCATGCCCGAACATAACCTGGAAGGCCAGATCTTTGTGGTCAGCGCGCTGCCGGCGCTTGTGCAGACCTTTGGCGGCCAGCGTACGATTACATTTCATGGCAGTATCGAATGGGCGCTTGATTATGTCGTGCTGGCCGAGGCGGTCTGGCTCCCCAGCGAAACTCAGCTGCGCGAGTTGCTATCCAGCGCGATTGGCCCTGAGGCGCCCATGCGCCTGGAGCGTCTGGCGACCGGCTACCGCCTGCTGGTTGGCATTGGCGCCGACGTGATCGAATTTGAAAGCCTTAGCGCCGAAGAGTGTGTTGCGGGCACTCGGCTAGCCCTTCACCGCGCCAACCAGCAGGCCGCGCGAGATATAGCGCTCCAATGCAATCGCCATGCCGATCACCGGCAGGATCATGATCAGGATCAGCACCGACATATACCACCACTGCGGCCCGCGGGTGGCGTTCTGCGCGGCCACCAGCAGTGGCATCGTCTGGACCTTGGAGAACGACAGGAACAGCGCCAGCAAATACTCGTTCCAGCAGAACACCAGCACAAACAGAAATGTCGCGACCAGACCGGGCGTCGACAACGGCAGGACGATCGACCAAAAGACCCGGTAGCGCGATGCGCCGTCGATCGCCGCGCACTCCTCCAGCTCGATCGGGATGCTCTGGAAGTAGTCGCGCATGAGCCAGACGACGATCGGCAGGTTCGTGGCTACGTATGTGATGATCAGCGCCGGGTAGGTATCGAGCAGGCTCAGGCGCTGGAACAGCACGTAGATCGGGATGACCACCGCGACCGGCGGCATCATGCGCTGCGAGATCATCCAGAAGGCGATGTCGCTGTTGCCGAGCGCGCGCTTGAAGCGCCGCCCGATCGTCTGTGCCAGAATCAGGAATACAGCGATCGCACCGACCACCACCAGCTGCCAAGGCGCGCCGAGCCCGATCGCGGCGATCGCCAGCACTACGCAGCCGATGAACAGCCCAATCACGCCTAGCTTGGGCCGGTACTCGAAGCGCGTCAGCGCATACGAAGCCGATGTGCCCAGCGCCAGCGCCAGCAGGGCGCTGATGCTCGCGACCACGATCGTGTTGAAGTATGGCCGGAACGTGTCCGGGCCGAGATCGACGAAGATGTAGCGCCAGGCGTGCAGCGAGGGTTGGTAGTCGACGAACGGAATGTAGACCGGCCCTGCGTCGACCTGGATCGGCAGCTTGACCGAGGTGACGATCAACCAGTAGATCGGGAACAGGACCACGAAGGTCCAAAAGATTAACACGACATACGAGAACAGCCGCCCGGCCGGCGAGGGCACATACACCGACTTACGCTTGAAAAATGCGTTCATAAAACCCTCACGATCCGCGAATAGTGCGCATGTGCGCGAATAAAATTTAAGAAATTCGCGTTATTCGTGTTATTCGCGGATCTTCTAGAGCGCCTCGGTGGCGCGCCGGCGGACCAGGTTGACAAATAACGTGGCGATGAACGTCACCAGAATCAGCAACAGATACGCGACCGCCGCGGAGCCGCCTAAATCCTGCGAGCGCCAGGCGATATAGGCGTGCAGCGTCATCGATTCAGTGGCGGTGCCCGGGCCGCCATTGGTCAGCACGTTGGGCAGATCGACGATCTTGAACCCCTCGATCATACGGATCAAGATCAGCGTCGTGCTGACTGGGAAAATCCCCGGCCAGGTGATATAGCGAAAGATCTGCCAGCGGCTCGCCCCGTCGACCAGCGCGGCCTCGACCGGCTCGACCGACAGGCCCTCAATCGCGGCCAGCAGCACGATGAACATAAACGGCGTCCACTGCCAGACGTCGCCGATCAGCACGGCGGCGCGCGCGCCCCAGGCATTATTCACCCACGAGAAGTCAAGCAGCCCCAGCCCAGCCCAGATCGGCTTGAACGGCCCCTTGGCAGTGTCGGTGAGCATGCGGAAGGTGTACGCGATACCTACTGGAGTGATCATCATCGGCAGCAGGAACACCACCCGGAAGAAGCGCCGGCCACGGATATGCTGCACACAGAGCAGCGCCAGGCCCAACCCGAGCAGATACTGGAAGCAGATACCGACGAAAACATAGATTAGCGTGACGATCAGCGTGCCGGGCCGGCCGCCGGCCAGCAATGTCCGCACGACAACCCAGGCGATCAGCGCGAAGCCGGCGGCGCCGACGAGCCGCCAGAAGAGCCCGCCGATCGAGAAGGCGGGGCCGCGCACGTAGCCCGCCAGCGCGAGCACTAGCAGCGCGGCCACAGCGCCGAACAGCAGCCATGTGAGCGGCGAGAGCGGGCTAAAGACTCCCAAGAAGTGATCGCGCTCGCTGCCGACCAGCAGCTTACGGTAGTTGAGCAGCCCGATAAACTTGATGTCGAACCCACCCTTGACCAGCTGGAAGCGCGAGAGCGAGAGGTAGAGCGAGATAATCAGCGGGAAGATCGACATGAACAGCACCACCAGCACGGCCGGCAGCACGAACGTCGCGCTGGCGAGTCGCTCGGCGCGTGAGGTCAGCGCGTGCAGGGCGCCACTCTGGGCGGGCACGGCTTCCTGGGCTGGGATGTCGCTTTGGACTGCCATAGGCATCTCCGACGGGAGATTAGAGATGAGAGATTGGAGATTACGAAGGCGGCGCACAATCTCTCATCTCTCATCTCGAACGAACGAACTACCGCTGGACGCCGAGGGTGGCTTTATACGCGGCGAGCTGCGCATCGCGGCCAAGCTCGTCGGTCTTCTCCTCCCACTTGTCGTTGATCTGCTTGATCGCCGCGTCAAGGTCGATCTCGCCGGCCAGGTACTGCGCCACGGCGGTGTCGAGGATGGTTCCCTGGTAAGCCTGGTTCTGCGGGATGCGCAGATCCAGGATCATATTCGGGCTATCCAGGCTCGCCTTGATCGCGCCCAGGTACACGTCGGCGGCCTGCTTGCTCATCCCGGCCTTCTCCCACAGGTCGGTCGAGTTGAACTGCGACGTGCGGTATGGGTTGAATCCGGTCGAGCCGATCGTGACGTCGATGTTGGACTGCTCCGGCGCGCTCATGTACGAGAGCAGCGCGTAGGCGGCGTCCTTCTTCTTGGCGTCGGAGCCGGCGTTGATCGCGCCCGACCAGCCGCCGTAGGATGCGAACGGCGCGTGGTTGATGCCTTTGTCGTCCATGTAGGGGCAGAGTGTCTTATCGCATTTTACCAGCTTACCGGTCTTGCGGTCAATCACCGAGTCCGAGCCGGGCAGGATCGCGGCGCCGACTTTATCGATCACCTTGGATTTCTCCTTGTCGATCGCCAGGGTGCCGATGTCGCCCCAGTCCATCGAGAGCGCGCAGCGGCCGGAGGTGAACAGGCCGCGGGTGTCGCCGACATCGAGATTCAGCTCGTCGGGCGGGCCATACTGGGTGCTGTCCTTGTAGATCTGCATCGCCTTGCGAAAGCCTTCGTTGTCGACCAGCGGCTTCATATCGTCGGTGTTGAAGAATGCGCCCTGGTTGGTGCCCTGGCTCTGGATGAAGCCGCCGGCGACCGATGTGATCCACCAGTACGACTGCGCGCCGCGCTTCTTGGCGATGCACGAGCCGTAGACCGGCTGGCCGTCGTCGCTCTTGAGGCCCTTGTCCTTGACCGCCTTGGCGACGTTGAGATAGTCATCCCAGGTGTTCGGCACATCCAGCCCCAGGTCCTTGAGAATATCGGTGCGATAGTAGATCATATGGAAGTCGCCGTCGAGCGGGATGGCGTAGACCTTGCCGTTGAAGCTGGCGCTGAAATCGCGGAAGAACGGCGCGATGTCGTCCCACTGGATCTGCTTGTCGTTCTTGACCCGGTCGGTCAGATCCTCCAAGTAGCCCGGCGTCCCTAAGTCGCTCATCCACTGCGGGTCGAAGACGAACAGATCGAAGCTGTTGGTCTTGGTGGACATATCGGTCAGAATCTTCTGGTATAGGTCGCTGAATGGTACAGTCGTGACGTTGACCTTCGCGCCGGTTGCCGCCTCGAACTCCTTGGCGTGGCGCTGCAGCGGCTCGGCGATCTGCGGGCCGGTGAACGTCACGGCGTTGATCTCGACTCCCGCGAACTGGCCGCTTCCGCCAGCCGTGCCTGCCGCGGTGGGTTCAACGGCGGCTGCCGCGGTGGGCGCCGCTGGGGCGGCGGTCGCCTCAGGTGCCTGGGTTGCTGCGGCGGCGGGCGCCTGGGTCGCAGCGGCGGGCGCTTGGGTCGCGGCGGGCGCCTGGGTCGCGGCGGCGGGCGCCGCAGCACCGCCACAGGCAGTCAGCACTACCGACAACACGATCATGAGTGCGATCAGAGAACCTGCGGTGTATCGTTTGCCACTTTGCACAGAGGGTACCTCCTTGTATAAGATGATCCTCCTATCAACGGCGATCAGTTTGAGTCGTATCACCTCCCTTCGATGCTGCATCAACCTTCCTGGAAGTTTGAGGATCGCAGCGAATCGCCGAAGAATCACCGATTCACGAACTTCCAGGAAGGTGAGCGGGCGGTAGCGGATCATTTCGAATACTTGATCGGTGCTCTCGACGCGGCGCTATCTAGGCGTTCGATCGTCCGCGCATGCGCGGTTGATAAGTGATCGTCCAGCGCGACAACCGCAGCGTTGGAGTCGCCTTCCAGCATCGCGTCTAAGAGGCGCAGATGCTCTTCAGCCGTCAGAATCAGCTGTTCGTACGGGATTTCGCCGGCGTAGTGCCAGCGCCGAATCAAATGAGCGATCGCAATAATCTTATCCAGCGCGTCCTTCAGTAAAAGATTTCCGCTCATTTCGGCAATCGTCTGATGCAGCTCCTGATCGGCGTCGCCATGGCGATCGAGCAGGGTCGGATCAGATCGATCGAGGTCGAGAAACTGCGACCATATATCGCGGAGCCGCTGTATACGCGCGCGCTCGAGATTCTGGACGCTCAATTTGACGGCCGTGAGCTCCAGGGCATGGCGCACCACAAAGACATCGTCGATGTATTTGCGGGTAAACTGAATCACGCGGTAGCTGCCCGATGGCAACAATTCTAGCACTCCTTCAGCCAGCAGCCGCAGGAAAGCATCGCGCACCGGGCTACGGCTCACCCCGAGCTGATCGGATATCTCGCCGATCCCTAGCTGCGTCCCAGGCTCGATCTCCATCTTGTAGATCTTGTCGATCAGATACTGGTAGACCTGCTGCCCAAGATTTGCCCGCAGCGGCACAAAGCTCGGCTTCAACATAGACGGTTTCTCACTTTGTAATATACGATATATGGTATGTTGTATACGGTATACGGATAGTATGCTGAAATCCATTCTTTGTCAAGATCAAACTATTGGTAAGTATCCATCGCTAAGCAAGATTCGCATGTAGTTGTCCGTAGTCAGTCGTCAGTCGCCAGTAATGACAACTAACAACTGACTACGGACAACGAACTGTAAAGCTCCATAGAATAGTGAGAAGCCTCGTCATAAACCCGACTACTTCCCGCGCCACGCATGTCTCAGCGCAATATCAGTGACATATTACAAAACGACTGATACGATTCACAGAGATCAAGCGTCCCATGATTAGGGAACTTTCAGGCCCTGTGATTCGTCATTCACTCAAAGGGTGTAGGCACCTAGGATTGATCGCGCCATACCTCGCATAAATGTTATACTCGCCAACAACGATTCGTTCGTAGGGAGAAGCTATGCGCCGCTTTCTAACATTCCTTTTACTGATCGCGTTTCTTGCCGCCTGCGGCGGCGCGCCGGATCAACCCGACGCCACACCAACGCCTAGCGGCGCTGAGAGCGCTACGCCCGAGCCAACTGCCGAGGCCGCTGCTGAGGAGGAACAGGTAGTGATCACGTTTGCCGCCTGGGATTACGAGCGGCAGACGTACGAGTCGCTGGCCAAGACGTTCACTGAGACGAACCCGCACATTAAAGTTGTGATCGTGCCGCTCGACGACCTGGTCAACCCGCCGGGCAACCCAGTGGATGCCGACTATAGCCCGCTGCAGCAACTGCGGCGGATCGTCTCGGGCGCGGACACGGCGCCGGCTATGCTGCTGCAGCCCGAAACGATCGGCAGCGATTTGCTGCTCGATCTAACGCCCTTGATCGACGCGGATAGCTCGTTCAAGCGCGATGATTTTTACCCCGGCGCGCTGGAGCAGTACACCATTCGAGGCGCGATGCGCGTGCTGCCGCGCTATCTGATGGTGGCGCTGCTGAGCTACAACAAAGAGTTGTTCAAGAACGCGGGCCTGCCCGATCCGAAGCCCGGCTGGACATGGACCGATCTGCTGGGCGCCGCCGAGCAGATTGCGCAAAAGAACGGCAGCAAGGTCGAGCGGTATGGCTTTTTCGATCCCACTAGCGGCTTTTTCCCACTCTTCGCGCTACTGAAAGAGCAGGGCATCGATCTGCTCAATACGCCGGCGTCAAAAGTGCAGCTCGATGGGCCCCAAGTCGTCGGCGCTGTGACCCGCATTCGCTCGCTGATCGACAGCGGCGCGATCTTCCGCCCCGACTATAAGGAGGGCGGGCCATCGGTCGATCCCGGCCAAATGATCAACGACGGCCAGGTCGGCCTATGGCCCGCCGAATTCGCAGGATCTGGGCCGGCGATGGACGGCTCCTCGCCAACGCCGTCGTTCACATTCCCGGTCGGGCAGGTGCCGTACCCGTCGTTGGCGCTCAACATCTTCGGCGGCAGCTTCGACGGCTTTATGATCAGCGCCGGCACCACCCACCCGAATGAATCCTGGAAATGGATCGAATTCCTGTCACGCCAGCAGACCGATCAATCCGGCCCGCGCCAGTTCAACCCGCCCGGCCGCGTTCCGGCGCGCAAATCGTTCGCCGAGCAGACCAACTTCTGGAAGGACATCGAGCCGCAGACTGCCGAGGCCTATCAGTGGGCGATCGCGCATCCCGCGCCGCCGCAGGAAAAATCGCCGGACTACGCCATCTTCGGCGCGCTTGGCCAGGCGATCGAGCAGGTGCTGGGTCCGGAGAAGAAAGACCCCCAAAAGGTGCTAGCCGAAGCTCAGAAACAGCTCGAGCAGCAGTTGGCCGAAGTACAACTAACACCCACGCCCAAGCCGCCAGATCTTGGCCCGGTGGTGGTCGCGACACCCGAGCCGCAGGAGGCGCCCGAGGGGGCAACGACCATCCACTTCTCGGCAAATGGCTACAACACGCCCGATCTACGCCGGCTCGCGCGCTCGTTTCGCGACCAACGGCCCGACATCTTTGTCAATGTCTCGTCGACCGAGGTCTTTACCGATGCGCCAAGCGCCGCACTCTTGTCGAAGACCAACGACTGCTTCGCGCTCTACACGCCACCGCAAGGCGAGGCCGACTACAAGGCGCTGCTGGATCTCCAGCCGCTGTTCGACGCCGACGCCAGCTTCCCGATCAGCGACTACCCGGCGACGCTGCTTGGACCGTATCAGCGCAATGGCGGCTTGTATGGCATTCCCTATGCTGCGACGCTGCGCACGCTCAACTACAACCGCACGGCGGTCGACGCGGCCGGTATCGCGGCGCCGACGGCCCAATGGAAACCCGACGATTTCCTGGCCGCCGCACAGGCGCTGACGAAAGGCGACGGCGACAAGAAGCAATTTGGCTATGTGCCGATCGGCGGGCCGCAACAAGACATGTTCTTCTTCATCGGCCAGTTCGGCGGGCAACTCGTCACCGGCAGCGGCAAAGATACCCGGCCGAACTTCACCGATCCGAAGGTGATCGAGGCGCTGCAGTGGTACCTTGATTTGTCGGCGGCGCATAAGGTCATGCCGCCGCTGAAGTTCGCCTACAGCCGCGACGATATGAACTACGAGGACCACTCATACGAGTATGTCCAGGCTGGTCGCGCAGGGTTATGGTTCGATCAGGGCTACGGCATGTTCGGCGGCGGCCCGATCGCAATCAGTAGTTCGCTCAAAGGTGGCGGCCCAGGCGGCCCCGGCGGCCCCGGTGGCAATCAGCTGCCATTTGAGGTTGGCATCGCGCCGCTGCCGGTTGGCGCGGGCGGGCTGCGCGGCGGCGACTTCTACTTGCGTGGTCTGCATATCTCGGCCGACACACAGCAGGCCCAAAGCTGCTGGGAATGGTTGAAGTTCCTGTCCGGCGATGTCGCCAACCTGCAGGGCAGCATCCCGGCGCGCAGCTCGATCATGAACAGCGACGCGTTTGCCAAGCAGGCCTCGCCCGAGATGCTTGCGGTGGCCAAGGTCTATGCCGATGTGCTCAAGCAACAGCCCGTGCAATCGGGCGCCGTGACGGATCCGAGCGCTATATTCAGTATGGATACCTACTGGTTCTTTAAGGCGCTCAGCGAAGCCCTTGAGAAAAAGACACCGCTGGATCAGGGGCTGGCCGACGCGCAGAAGTTCACGACCGCCTTCATCGAATGCATGGACAAAAACCCCAACAAACCGGCCACCTGCGCCGCACAGGTCGACCCGAACTACAAAGGGTTCAATACCGAAGATCCACCGGACGGCGGCCCCGGCAAGCCGATCTTTGCGCCGCGCGGCTAGCACTCTCGCACAAAACACGGTTTTATCTTCTTCGTATCGAACGGTTTTCGTTCTGCGAACGAAAACCGTTCGATACGAGAGATTTTTAATCCGTGATGGTCCAATGTTCGTGGCCTGCGCGTCAGCCCTGTTATTATGTGCAACGCTTGCGTGCAATGCTACAATGGGCGTACGACTATCCATGGGAGCCACGATGAACCGGAGATCACATCTGCGATTATGTATTCTCGGATTGCTTGTGACGTTGCTTACCGCCTGCGGCACAGCGCCAACCGCCGAGCAGGAGCCGCCAACTCCCACGCCGCTGCCGCCCGACCCGGCGCTCGAGCGGCCGACCTACACCGTCGAACGCGGCACGATCGATCGTGTGCTGACAATCAACGGGCGCGTGACGCCGGTCGACCTGACTCAGTTGGCGTTCAAGCGCGACGGACGCGTCACTACCATTGCCGCTAAGCGCGGCGATACTGTGCAGCAAGGCGATCTGATCGCCGAGCTCCAGCAAGACGACGAGCTCGACGAACTACGCGAGGCCGAGGATGGATTGGTGCAGTCGCAACGTGACCTGGAAAACGCCAAGAAGGAACAAGCCAAGGACATCCAGCAGAAGGAGCTCGATCTTGAGCAGGCCAAGGAGGATCTGGCGCTGGTGTTGCCAGGCGGCGAGAACGACCCGATCCGCCAGGCGCAGAAAGATCTCGTCGCGGCTCAGCGCGAAGCTAAGGCAACTGGCGATAGTGGATCGGAGGCCAAAACCGCCGCCGAGCTTGCGCTCACCAAGGCGGCCGAGGCGCTGAAGGACGCCCAGGATGCTCGCGATGAGGCGTTCTGGAAAAATGACTGGGCGCAGCACTATGGCACCGATCCCGATCACCCATATGATATCGACCCGACAACTGGCAAGAAGATTCCAAACAAACTCTCCGACGACCAGAAGCAAGCATTTGCCGACGCGCTTATCGCGGCCGAACGAGTTGTGCGCGATGCCGAGCTCGGCGTGCCGAACGCCCAACGCGAGCTCGACAAGGCCCGCGAGGCCGAAATCGTCAACAACTCCGACGCCCAGGATAAGATCAAGGATGCCCAGCGCAAACTCGATTCGCTGCTCGCCGGCAAGGGCAACAAAGATCTGATCACTGCCCAACGTAATGTAGAATCGGCGCAGCTTGCATTGGACGAGGCCAAAACTGGCACGTTTCTAACTGAGCTCAAAGCGGTTGAAGATGCGCACCGCCGGCTTGAAAAAGCCAAGAAAAAGGTCGAGGATGGGCGGATCGTCGCACCGCAGAATGGCCAACTGCTCTCGCTCGCAATCAGCGAGGGCGACAATGTGACCGCGTTCGATCCGGTGATCGAGATCGCCGACCCATCGCAGCTTGAGGTTGCCGCCGAGCTCAGCGCCGACCAAATGAAGCAGCTGACCGAAGGGCAGCAGGCCGAACTCTCGCTGCTGTCGCGCCCCGACCTCGCGCTTCCGACGATCATCCGCCAATTGCCCGCGCCGTATGGCTCGGGCGGCAGCGGCGCGGTGCAAGAACGCGACCGCACCACGCGCTTCAAGATTATGGATCTGAAAGGCCAGCAGGTCGAGGCTGGGGTCACAATCGTCAAGATTCGAATCGTGCTGGAGCACAAGGATAACGTGCTCTGGCTGCCGCCCGAGGCCGTGCGCGCCTTCGAGGGCCGCCGCTTTGCCGTGGTCCGCACGGGCGATCGCGAGCGCCGCGTGACGCTCAAGACCGGCATCGAGACCGAGGATAAGATCGAGATTCTCGAGGGCGTGAAGGAAGGCGACGTCGTCGTTGGCCAGTAGCCAGTTGTCCGTTGTTAGTTGCTTCACTGGCAACGGACCACAAACAACTGACCACTGACCACTGACAACGAACCATGCTAAATCTTCTCTGGACAATCCTCTCCGTGCTCACCACCGCGCTGAAGCGCCTGCGGGCCAACTTCGGCCTGGCGCTGTGCGCGATTGTAGCGCTGCTTGCGGCGGTTGCGCTCTCGGTCAGCATTCCGATCTATTCCGAGGGAGCCAGCCTACGCCTGCTGAAGAGCACGCTGGAAAAACAAGAGCGGCAGACCAACCGCTCGGCCTTCGCGCTGCTCTTCCGCTATCTCAGCTCAAGCAAGGGGTCGCTCGAATGGGAGCGCGTCAAGCCGGCCAACGATTTTCTCAGCGGCCCAGGGCTGGCCCGGCTGCAGCTGCCGCTCCAGGGGCTGGCCAGGCATGTCCGTACCGATCCACTGCGGATGCTGCTGCCACCCTCGTCCGGCGCGAGCAATCCTTTTTTGAAAAACGTCACGCTGGGCTTTATTGCCGGCATGGATCAACAGATCAGGCTCGTCGACGGGGTCGCGCCTAAGCCGTCCAGCGCGGCGATCAAGCCGGGCAGCCTGCCGATCGAGGTGATGGTTATGCGCGACCTCGCCGATGAGCTGGGTATCAACGTCGGCGATCAGTTCACACTGGTCGGCACGCCCGGCGGCCGGGTCGCATCGATCTCGATCCGCATTGCCGCGCTGTGGGCGCCGATCAACGAGCAGGACCCGGCCTGGTTTTACCAGCCCAGCGCGCTGAAAGATGTCGTGTTGGTGCCCGAGGCGACGTTCACCGGACCGGTCGCGGCATATCTTAAGAACGAAGTCGGCCAGGCGGTCTGGTTTGCGCGATTGAACGGTGCTCGAATCAGCGCGAATCAGGCCGCGCCGCTGCTCGGGCGTATCGACGGCGTCAGCGCGCAAGCGGCTGGATTAGTGAACGGTCTGAAGCTCGAACAAAGCCCACGCGACTCGCTGACGCGCTATCGCCAGGATGCCCAGGCGCTGACACTGCAACTGTTCGTCTTTAGCGCGCCAATTCTCGGGCTGGTGCTGTACTTCGCCGGCTTAGTCGCCGCGCTGCTGGTCAATCGCCAACGGGGCGAGATAGCGCTGCTCAAGACGCGCGGCGTGCGGAATGCCCAGATTCTGGGCATCTATGTCGTCGAATGGCTGATCATGGGCGCGATCGCGCTGGCGATTGGCCCTATGATCGGCCTGCTGTTCGCCGAGCTCATGGGCCGCACACGATCGTTTTTGCAGCTCGCCGCCGAGGCGCCGGCCCTGCCGCTCGCGCTGACATGGGATAGCCTGCGATTTGGGCTGGCCGCAGTGATCCTGGCCCTGGCGGCGGCGCTGATCCCGGCGTTGGTAGCATCGCGCCGCACGCTGGTCGACGAGCAGCAGCAGGCCGCGCGCACGCTGCGCCCGCCGGTCTGGCAGCGCTTCTTCCTCGATATCTTGCTGCTCATTCCATCGGCCTATGGCATCTACCAGCTGCGCCGCACGGGTGGCCTGCAGCTTGGCGCGGCCAAAGGCGCCGACCCATTCAACAACCCGCTGCTGCTGCTGCTGCCGGTGCTTTTCTGCTTTGCGCTGGGGCTGCTGGCGGTGCGGCTCATACCGCTACTGCTGGAATTGCTGGCCAGGCTGGCCAAACGACCAAGCTGGGTTGCGCCGCTGATCGCTCTGCGCACGCTGGCCCGCCAGCCTAGCGCGTATCGCGGGCCGCTGCTGCTGCTGATACTGACGCTCAGCCTGGCGTCGTTCAGCGCCTCAATGGCCGCGACGATCGATGGCGCGCTGCGGACGGCGATCAACTACCAGATTGGCGCGCATGCCCAGCTGCTGGAAACCGGCCAGAGCACCGAGCAACGCCAGGCCGGCGGGCAGAGTGGTGGCGGGCAGGGCAGCGGGCAGCCGACGAGGAAAGATATTCAGAAAGAGCCGCGCTTCCTGTTTGTGCCGGTCAGCGATCATCTCGACGTGCCGGGCATCATGGCGGCTACCCGCGTCGGCAGCTATGAAGATGTCGCCATCCAGCTCGGCGGCGCCGCGCCGCGCGCCCAACTCGTTGGAATCGACCGGGTCGACTTTCCAAAAGTCGTCACGAAATTCGATCGTACTTGGGGCGGCGGGCAATCGCTCGGCGCGCTGATGAATATGCTGGCGCAGCACTACGACGGCGTACTGGTCAGCAAAGATGTGCTGGCGAAAGGCCTCAAGATTGGCGACCCGCTGCCCGCATCGGTGCGGATTGCCGATGACCAGCGCGAGATCACGTTTAAAATCATCGGCGCGATCGATCTCTGGCCCGGCTACTACCCGCAGGATGGCCCGATCGTCGTGGCAAACCTGAATTATATCTTCGACGAGATGAGCGGCCAATACCCGTACGACGTCTGGATCGCGCGCGACCCGGCGGTGAAAGTCGACCAGATTATATCGGGCGTGCGCGGCCTCGGCATCTCGGTGGTCGACATCCGCGACGCCGCGACATTGATACTCGAAGAGCAGACCCAGCCCAAGCGCCAGGGCCTGTTCGGGCTGCTCTCGGTCGGCTTCGTCGCCGCCGGTGGGCTGACGCTGTTGGGCTTTTTGCTCTCGGCGCTGATCACCGCCCGCCGCCGCGCGGTCGAGCTGGGTGTGCTGCGCGCGCTGGGCATGTCGGGCACGCAGGTGGCGATCGAGCTGATTATCGAGCAGGTGCTGCTCGTCGCGGCCGGCGTCGGCGCCGGCACCGGCATCGGCCTGCTGGCGGCACGGCTGGTTGTTCCGCTGCTCCAGGTCGGCGCGGGGCCGCACCCCGGCACGCCGTCGTTTCCGCCACAGATCGCCTGGGATCAGGTCACAATCATCTATATCGTCTTTGCCGCCGCGCTGCTGCTGACGCTGCTGGCGCTCTCGTGGATCATGGGCCGGATGCGGCTGTTCCAGGCCGTGAAGCTGGGCGACGCCAATTAGTCCGTTGTCCGTTGCCAGTTGTCCGTTGTGGCGGACACGAGGCAACGTGCCACGGACGACGGACAAATGACAAATGACATACGACGAACACTTCATCGTTGCCTCGGGCCTAGTCAAGATCTTTCAGGTCGCGGGGCTGGAGGTGGTGGCCTTGCAGGGCCTCGACATCGAGATCGCGCGCGGCGAGATGCTGGCGCTGGTTGGGCCATCGGGGTCGGGTAAGTCGACCTTTCTGAGCGCGCTTGGCGGGCTCGACCGGCCCTCGGCCGGGCGTTTGGAGGTCGGGGGCCAGAATCTGCTGAAGCTCGGCCAGAACGAGCTGACGGCCTACCGGCGCGAGCAGGTGGGCTTTCTCTGGCAGCAAACCACGCGCAACCTGCTGCCATACCTGACGGCGCGTGAGAATGTCGAGCTGCTGATGACGCTCGCCGGCCGTAGCATCCGCGAGCGGCGCGCCTGGGCCAACGAGCTGCTGGAGGCTGTCGGCATGGTGGAGTATGCCAGCCAGAAGCCAACCCAGCTTTCGGGCGGGCAGCAGCAGCGCGTCGCGATTGCCTGCGCGCTGGCCAACAAGCCAATCATCTTACTGGCCGACGAGCCCACCGGCGAAGTCGACTGGCCGACGGCACAGATGATCCTGAAGCTGCTGCACGACTTGCGCGACCGCTACGGCCTGACGATCGTGCTGGTGACGCACGACCCGCGCGTGGCCGAGCAAGCTGATCGCGTGATCGCCATCCGCGACGGTAGGACGTCGAGCGAGACTGTTCGCACGGCCGATGACCGACGACCAGAGCCTGCCATTGAGCGCAGCGAAGGGACCGACGACCAATCGCTGGCGAGCGATAAAGATAAATCGGTGGTCGGTGGTCAGCGGTCGGTGGTCGAGGAGTTGGTGGTGCTCGACAGCGCGGGGCGGCTCCAGCTGCCGGGCGAGCAGCGCGTGCTCGCGGGTATTGGGCGGCGGGCGCGGATCGAGCTGGTCGACGGCGGCATCTTGATCCGCCCAAGCGACGACGAGAAGATCGAGGTGGCGCCCGCGCCAACCACCGCGAACGGCGGCGAAGCGACCTATTCCAGCCTGTACAGCGCCGACCCAGCGCCCGCGCCGGTGGAGAAGCGCAATGGCAAAGCCAGATGGCAACTGTGGCGAAAACGATCGTGAGTGAAATGAACGAACCAGACAACATCATCACAATCGCCGGCGTCGAGCGTACGTTCGCGCTCTACGAGCGCAAGGTCAAGGCGCTGCGCGGCCTGGATATGGAAATTCCCCGCGGCGCGTTCGTGGTGCTGATGGGGCCAAGCGGCAGCGGTAAGACCACGCTGCTGAACCTGATCGGCGGGCTCGACCAGCCGACCGCCGGCACAATCGCTGTCGAAGGTCAGCGGCTCGACCAACTGAGCGGCGAGGCGCTCGCGGTGTTGCGCCGCCAGATTGGCTTCATCTTCCAGAGCTTTGCGCTGATGCCGACCGCCTCGGCCTACGAGAATGTCGAGCTGGCACTGCGGCTCTCGGGCGGGGTGCCGCGCCAACAGTGGGACGCGCGCGTGCGCCGCTGCCTTGGCGCGGTTGGGCTAACCGCCTGGATCGACCATCGGCCCTACGAGATGAGCGGCGGGCAGCAGCAGCGCGTGGCGATCGCCCGCGCGCTGGCCATCCGCCCGAAGATCATCCTGGCCGACGAGCCGACCGGCGACCTCGACAGCAAGACCAGCGAGCAGATTCTCGGCCTGCTGCGCGCGCTGGTCGATCACGAGGGTGTAACTCTGCTGATGGCGACGCACGATCCGGCCGCGGCCGAGTTCGCAACCGATCTCTATCAGCTGCGCGACGGCCAGATCGCGTCGAAGGAGCTGCAACGGGCGACCATCACAAGCGGAAAGTAAGATTCCCTAATTGGACGCGGACGAACGCGGACGAACGCGGATAGCTAGAAACTGATCCGCGTTGCTGTACGTTCCCTCCCCAAACGTTCAAACGTTACAACATCAAAGAGTTGACACCTGCGCACATGCGTGCTAATCTCAGCGCACGACCCACCGTCTATAGCAGGAGCAGCGAGTATGACTCATCCTCTCGTTGTACAGTTGCGCTTCACGCGCAGCGAATGGAAGCGCGCGCAAGAAGGACTCGGCGATGCCGACGCGCGCCGCCGCATTGGCCCCATGAACTGCATCAGCTGGAACATCGGCCACCTCGCCTGGCAAGAGCAGCGCTATTGGCTGTGGCGCGGGCAAAATAGGATGCTCTTACCTGAGATCAACGAACAGTTCGCGTATGGAGCGCCCGCCAGCACTCCAGCGCTCGACGACATGTGGGCCGCCTGGCAGACGATCACTACGGCCGCGGATCCATGGCTCGACACGCTCACGACCGAGCGGCTGCAAACCCAAGATCACTTCACCGTCGATGGGCAGGAATGGTACTTTACCTTCGGAACACTCATGCAGCGCGTTATCTATCATTACTGGTATCATATTGGCGAAAATATGGCGATTCGGCAACAGCTTGGGCATCGCGATTTGCCCGAATTCGTCGGCGATATCGACACCGAGGCGCCCTATCTGCCACACTGATGCGATTGTAGATTGCAGATTGTGCTTAGTGCAAGCAATCACAAATCCGTTCTTCTTTCCTTCAGTTCCCTCATTTCCCTGGCAAGGCCAAAGGGGAAATGAGGGAACTATGGGAACTAGGATTGAACTTGTGATCGGAGGAATCCGTGATCATCGGGCTGATCGGCATGTCCGGCGCCGGCAAGAGTTCGTGGGCAAGCAAGCTCGCCGCGGCCGGCTTTACATGGCTCCACTGCGATGAGTTGATCGCCGATAAATTGCGGGCCAACTTCGATATCGGAGCCGGGTCGGTACACGACCTCGGCAAATGGATGGGCTTTCCCTACGAAGCGCGCTACGCCGAATATGAGGCGATCTATCTCGCGAACGAAACTGAAGTACTTGGCAACATTCTTCAGGATATCGTGCGGGGCGATTATACGAACGCCGATCTGATTATCGACCTCACCGGCAGCGCGATTTATGTCGACCGCGAGCTTCTGAACCGCATCCGCCAATTCGCCACGATCGTGTACCTGGCGGTCTCGCCCAAGCTGCACGGTCAGATGGTGCAGGACTATATCGCCAATCCTCGCCCGATGATCTGGAATGGCTTCTACCGACCGCTGCCACACGAAGCTCCGGCTGCGGCGCTGGCGCGCTGCTACCCGCACCTCTTAGCCGATCGCGAGCGCCTGTATGCCGAGATCAGCGATGTCAAGCTCGACGATGCACTGCACCGCAGCCCTGAGTTCGATGTGAGCGCCTTTCTGCGATATGTGGAACGCGGGCGTGACTAAGTAGAGCCAAGCCCAAACGCAATCCTAGTTCCCATAGTTCCCTCAGTTCCTAGCAAGTGATCGAAGGAAATACGGGAACTATAGGAACTGGCCGAATTCGGAACGAAATCATAACCTATGACCGAAACCAGCACCACCAGCGCCACCTACGACCAGATCGCCGCCGACTACGCAGCCTGTTGGGCAGATAAAGCCGACCCGATGGTGGCGGCGCGCCAGCGCTTTGCGGCGCGGCTGGCGCCCGGTGCGCGTGTGCTCGACGTCGGCTGCGGGCCGGGGCGCGACACTGCCGAGCTGCGCGCGCTTGGCCTGAGCGCCTGTGGGGTCGACCGCTCGCGCGGGATGCTCGCGCAGGCCCGGCAGCGCGGCCAGCTGCCGTTGATGCTCGGCGACATGCGGCACCTGCCCGTGCCCGACGGCGCGCTCGACGCGCTGTGGTGCTGTGCGGCATTCCTGCATATCCCCAAGCGCGATAGCCCGGCGGTGCTGCACGAATTTCGCCGGGCGCTGCGCCACGGCGGCACGCTGTACCTCAGCGTCAAGCAAGGCGACGGCGAGCGCTGGCATAGCAGTGAATATGGCCTGCAGCGTTTCTTCGCCTTTTATCAGCCCGGCGAGCTCGACGAACTGCTGAGTTCGGCCGGCTTCGCGATCGCCGAGAGCTGGACTGACGCCGACAGCCTTGGGCGGCCAGAGGCCTGGCTCTCACGGATTGCTGCAGAGGTCGTCGAAGGAGGCGTCCTATGACGGTCAATCGAAGACTGCTCACAACACAAATCGTCGGCATGTTTGTGGTGTTCGCTCTGGCCCTATTTCTCGCGGCGGGCACGGTCGTCTGGCCCGCGGGGTGGGCCTTTCTGGTTCTGTTCTTTGGTTTCACCATCGCCCTCAGCCGCTGGTTGCTCAGGCATAACCCTGGGTTGCTAACCGAACGCATGACCGGAATCGGCAAACCCGATCAAAAGACTTGGGATAAACTGTTTTTCGTGGTTGCGAACCTGTTCTTCCTGGCCTGGCTGGTCGTGATGCCGCTCGATGCCGTTCGTTTCCACTGGTCGCAGATGCCGCCTTGGCTCCAGCTGGTCGGAGCGATTCTGCTGCTGTGTTCGTTCTACCTGTTTTTCCTGACGTTTCGGGAAAACGCGTATCTGTCACCCGCCGTCCGCCTTCAAACCGAGCGCGGGCAAACGGTGGTATCCACTGGACCATATCAGTATGTGCGCCATCCGATGTATGCCACTGCGATCATCTTCCTGGTCGGCACAACCCTCTTGCTAGGGTCATGGTATGGGCTCATCTTGGGATTGATCCTCATCGTCGCCATAGCAATTCGAGCAGTGCGGGAGGAACGCACGCTGCGGGCAGAACTGCCCGGATATGAGGAGTATATGGCGCAGGTGAAATATCACCTCGTCCCGTATGTCTGGTAGCAATCGACCTGTACCTCGAAATCGAGACCAAATGAACGTTCGCCCGCGCGATCGATTGGCCCGGTCGGTGCCGAAGTGGGCATGATCAGGCATCCGCATAGAAAGGGCCTGTATATGCTTCATCCACAAGACTTCGAGCACCATTATATTCAAGTGAACCACATCCGAATGCACTACGCCCAGGCCGGGCACGGGCCGCGGCTGATCATGATGCTGCATGGCTTTCCGGAGTGCTGGTGGTCGTGGCGGCACCAGTTGGCGCTATTCCGCGATGATCCGGCGCTGGCGGAGCGCTACACCGCGATCGCGCTCGACATGCGTGGTTACAACGAAACCGACCGGCCCGACTGGGGCTATGAACTCGACGTGCTGGTGCAGGATGTCGTCGAGCTGATGCGCGCGCTCGGGCATCGCGCAGCGATTATTGCTGGGCACGACTGGGGCGGCAACATCGCCTGGTCGCTGGCGATCGCCCGGCCAGAGTTGGTGGAAAGGCTGATCGCGCTGAACATCCCGCACCCGGCGCTATTCGCCAATGCAATCGGCAAGAACTGGCGGCAGATGCTGCGTTCGTGGTACATTCTGTTCTTCCAGCTGCCATTCCTGCCCGAGGCGGCCATCCGCGCCAACGGCTATGCGTTCATCGAGTGGGCGTTCCGCGGCACGGCGATCGACAAATCGCGCTTCACCGACGACGACATTCGGATCTTCAAGGCCGCAATCGCGGCGCCCGGCGCGGCCACGGCGGCGGTGAACTACTACCGCGCGCTGTTCCAAGCCGGCGCACGTGGGATGTTTCGAGGCACCCGCATGCGTGCGAACATGCCAACGCTGATGATCTGGGGTGAAAATGATATCGCGCTCGGCAAAAAGCTGACCTACGGTACCGACCGCTTTGTGCCCGATCTGCGGATCAAGTACATTACCAACTGTTCGCACTGGGTCCAGCAGGAACAGCCTGAGTTGGTCAATCAGTATATTCTGGACTTTCTCGCTGAGAGTTCCTGAGCCTAAATCAGGAGACCGGGGCGAAACACTCCGGCGGCGCGGAAACAATCGCCAAAAGCGTGGTATGATCGGCCGAAATGCCTAGCGGGAGAAGTATATGACCCCTGAAGAATTTCGCCAGATCGGCCACCAACTGATCGATTGGATCGCAGATTACCGCGCCAATGTCGCCGAACTGCCGGTGATGTCGCCGGTGGCTCCGGGCGCCGTACGCGCCCAGCTGCCGGCCGCGCCGCCCGAACAGCCCGAGCCATTCGATGGCATCTTCCGCGATCTCGACGAGATCATCGTGCCAGGCCTGTCGCACTGGCAGCACCCCAGCTTCCACGGCTACTTTCCAGCCAACAGCGAGCTGGCCTCGGTGCTGGGCGACGTTCTGAGCACCGGGCTGGGGGTGTTGGGCCTCTCGTGGCAGTCGAGCCCGGCGCTCAGCGAACTGGAGGAGGTCGTGACCGATTGGATGCGCCAGATGATCGGCCTTTCCGACGCCTGGAACGGCGTGATTCAGGACACCGCCTCGACCTGCACGCTGCTGGCGTTGCTGTGCGCCCGCGAGCGCGCGTCGAACTATTCGCTGGCCCGCGGCGGTCTGCAAGCCGAATCCCAGCCGCTGATCGTCTACAGCTCGGGCCAGAGCCACAGCTCGGTCGAGAAGGCCGCGCTGCTGGCCGGGTTCGGGCGCGCCAATGTGCGCACGATCGCGACCGACGAGCGCTACGCCATGCGGCCCGACGCGCTGGCGACCGCAGTCCAGGCCGATGTCGAGCGCGGCCTGACGCCGTGCGCGGTGGTCGCCACCACTGGCACCACCACCTCGACCGCGCTCGACCCGGTCGCGGCAATCGCCGAGATCGCGCAGCGGCACGGCTTGTGGCTGCATGTCGACGCGGCGATGGCCGGATCGGCGATGATCCTCCCCGAGTGCCGCTGGATGTGGCAGGGCATCGAGGGCGCCGATTCACTTGTGCTCAACCCCCACAAATGGCTCGGCGTGGCGTTCGATTCCTCGCTGTACTACGTGCGCGATCCCGAGCATCTGGTGCGGGTGATGAGCACCAATCCGAGTTATTTGCAGAGCGGCGTCGACAGCCGGGTGAAGAATCTGCGCGACTGGGGCATTCCGCTGGGGCGGCGCTTCCGCGCCCTGAAACTGTGGTGCCTGATTCGCGAGCAGGGCGTGGCCGGGCTGCGGGCGCGCCTACGCCGCGACATGGAGAACGCGCAATGGCTCGCCGAGCAGGTGCGGGCCGCGCCAAACTGGCGTGTGCTAGCCCCTGTGCCGATTCAGACGCTGTGCCTGCGGCATGAGCCGTCCGGCTTGGCGGGCGCCGCGCTGGACCGGCACACATTGGGCTGGGCCGAACGCGTGAACCATTCTGGCGGCGCGTATGTCACCCCGGCGATTCTCGATGGGCGCTGGATGGTGCGGGTGTCGATCGGCGCGCTCACCACCGAGCGCGCGCACGTCGAGGCGCTCTGGGCGCTGCTGCGGCGCGAGGCCGAGCGCGACGATGCGCATGCGATGATCTAAGAGATGACTCGATCTGCCGCCACATCCAGCACGGCATCGCGCCGCCGATCACGCCCCGGCGTCGTCGCGCTCCTGACGGGGTCGCTGCTGTTGCTGCTGCTCAGCCACCCACTGATTCATGGCGACGGCGTATCGTACCTGATCTACCTGGATAGCATCGCGGGCGACCTCGACCTCGATCTCAGCAACCAGGTTGCGGCCTTCGCTCCGGCGATCGTCTACCCCTACGCCACCAGCCCTGTCACCGGCACGCCGGTCACGCCGTTTCCCTTCGGCTCGGCCTACCTGCTCGCGCCCTTCTACTGGCTCGGCCGCGCGCTGGAGTCGGCTATTCCAGTGCTGAACGCCAATACCGAGCATTTCACGAAGATCCAGGGGCAGCCACTGGCCTATGCGCTGGCGGCCATGCTTGGCGCGCACGTGTTCATGCTGGCGACTGCCGGTCTGGCCTTCTGTGCGGCGAGGCGCCTCGCGCCGGGCTGGGCCGCTGGGCTGGCGGCAGTGTGCTGCCTCGCGGGTACGCCGCTGCTCTATTATGCCACTGTCGAGCCGCTGGATGCGCATGTCTACGGCGCATTCGCGCTCGCGCTGGGGCTCTGGTTGGCGACGCGTGGACTTGCGAACCGTCAAGACGCTCAGAGCGTGCGGATCGAGCGCCCGAGCGGCGAATGGCCCACGGCGCTGGCGCTCGGCCTGGCGCTCGGCCTGGCCGTGCTTGTGCGCTGGCAGCTGCTGCTGTACGCCCTACCGATCGGTGCCGCAACCGTGTGGCAGGCTGCCCGGCCACACCCGAATACCGCGACGCCTCCGACAAGCTACGAGCGTCGCTCATCCACCGGCGCGGATGATCGATCGCCGATCGGCGATCGTTCGATCGCTCGCACCATCGGCGTCGGCCTGGCCTTCGCAACCGGGCTGGGCCTGTACTGCGGGCTCTGCGCGCTGTACTTCTGGCGCTTCTTCGGCGCGGCGCTAATCGTGCCGAACGACGTCATCACCGGCCGACCGTTCGTGAGCGCGCCGCTGCGCTACCTGCCGCAGGTGCTGTTCTGGTGGCACAACGGCTGGTTCAGTTGGTCGCCGGTCGCCGTGCTGGGGCTGGCTGGGCTGGCGGGTATTGCGATCGTGTGCCGGGGAAGCTGGCGGGCGATCGCGCTGGCCGGGCTGTCAGGCATCGCGCTGGAGCTAGCGCTGAACGCGTCGATCGACGACTGGTATGCCGGTTGGTCGTTTGGGCAGCGCCGCATGGCCGAAGCCTACCCGCTGCTGGTGGTCGGGGCTGCCTGGCTGATTGGGCGCAGCCGCTTCCAGCGGCTGCTCGCCGGCGCCGCGCTGCTCTGCGCGCTGTACGGCGCCTTTCTGCTGGCTGCGCACCTGTACTACACCCACACGAGCGGTCACCCCGAAGGCGGCGGGATCGTCGACGAGACCAGCTGGCTGCTTACGAGCCCGCACGGCCCGACGTTCCTCGCGGTCTTCCGCGATCGCTACGGCCCCTGGGCCTGGCCGCGCCCGGAGCCATAACTGTGCCATAAGGGACTTTCGAAAATAAACTGGTCGACAAACATTCTCCATGTCCATATAATATGACCGGAGTGGCACCCTGATAAGCAAGACCGTCCCTCTCAACCAGCTCGTGCGCACGAGAAGAAGGACACGCGTCAAGCCACTCGCGTGCTGAACATCAATCATCCATCAACCTACCTCTGAGTAGGCTGGCTCTGGTGAGTTATCCCCCTTGTAATCAAGATCTTGCAACGATAGCATCATCGTATCGCCTATGCTGACAAAACCCGATATCTCCGATGACAGCATCATCGCTTGTTTGCACGATAGCTTCGGGCTGCACATCGCGCATGTTACCTTTCTGCCCCTCGGGTGGGTGAACAGCGCGGTGTACCGAGTCACCGCCGACAGTGGCACAGCGTACTTTCTCAAGCTACGACGGGGTAACTTCAACCAGATAGCTGTCGCCGTCCCTGCCTTTCTTCATGCTCAAGGCATCCGGCAGGTCATGGCCCCTATCGCGACGACCACCCACAAATTGTGGGTGCATGCGCAGGGCTTCGACTGGATACTCTACCCGTTTTTCGAGGGGAAGACCGGCTTTGAGGTTGCCTTGTCGAAGACTCACTGGATCGCATTAGGCAAGAGCATGCATGCCGTTCATACAACGATATTGCCCGCCGCCTTGGTCGAAGGTGTACCAAAGGAAGACTATTCGCCACGCTGGCGTAATACCGTCAAGGCGTTCGACAAACAGGTGGAACAGCACCGCTATGCTGACCCAACCGCGGCGAGCTTGGCCGCCTTTTGGATGACCAAGCGTGACGAGATCCAATCCATTGTCGAACGCGCTGAACAGCTCGCGCAAGCACTTCAGAATCGAGCAGTCAAACTGGCAGTGTGTCATTCGGACCTCCATGGCCGCAATGTCCTGGTGGGCGCGGACGACGAGTTGGCAATCGTGGACTGGGACGCGCCCATCCTGGCTCCCAAAGAGCGCGATCTGATGTTTATTGGTGGTGGGGTTGGCGGTATCTGGAACAACGACCAAGAAGCAAGCTGGTTCTATCAAGGCTACGGCCAGACCGAGATCGATCTGGTTGCACTCAGCTACTATCGCTACGAGCGGATCGTGGTGGATATCGCCGAGGACTCCGAGCAAATTTTCGGCATGCAGGGGAGTGTAGAAGAGCGACAGAAAGCATTGGGGCTGATGAATCAATTTCTGCCGAACAACGTGGTGGAAATCGCCCACAGGTCGTACCAACAGCTAGCTTAGCGGGCGTTGGGAAGCTCCTTGCTCAATTGGATCGTCATGGTGCTATCGCAACGGTTTTACGGGTGTATGGATCTGAGCACTTCCAACAATCCGGTAAGTGTTATTCCACACCCTTGATCTCCGCGATCTCTTTGCGCAGATCCTCGATCTCTATCGCAATATGCGGTGGCGTGCCGTAGCCGAACCGGCTGGCGATTCACCCCACGTGCGCGGGGACGATGTCAAGGCCGGGAATCGCGTGACCATCACTGGCGGTTCACCCCCGCGTGCGCGGGGACGATTACCCGGCGATGTTGCCTGTATCGAACATCGCCGGTTCACCCCCACGTGCGCGGGGACGATCCTTCACCCAGCGCGAACGCCGGGTGCGACCGCCTTCGGCAGCTTCGTTGTCTGCAAGGCCTTCGGGTTTCAACCCTCACCCAGCACGAATGCCGGGTGCGACGCATCGCCTTGATCTGCTTCTTCTGTTCGTCGGTGTTTCAACCCTCACCCAGCACGAATGCCGGGTGCGACCATTGACGATGCGCCAGTCGAGCCAATGATCTTTGTTTCAACCCTCACCCAGCACGAATGCCGGGTGCGACCTGCTCGACTGGCGCGAC